>Ga0209395_1000719_pt1 | contig 47743 bp, 42 predicted proteins | sample GOMGulsemesocosm_3_FD_184635 | JGI IMG/M metagenome (GOLD analysis project Ga0209395, IMG submission 184635) | Methane-oxidizing microbial communities from mesocosms in the Gulf of Mexico - GOM9D Gulf of Mexico (SPAdes) (version 2) | ecosystem: Environmental > Aquatic > Marine > Cold seeps... | reverse complement strand
TCAATTGATGGGTAGTGACCAGATCGTGCAATATTGATATTATCTTTTGCTAGATCAAGACTGATTTTTTGGGCGATTATGTTAAGGTTTTTTGCTTCTGCAGTTTGTTGCCATTCATTGGCACTGTCAGGAACAGGACGAGATGCACTAAAGCGGTCAGTATTTAACGCATCTAAACTACGAGGGTAAACATTAGTGATTTCACGTAATGATTCTTCCGCATTAAATACGTTATTTTCAGCTCTAATTTCTGCCGTAATGGTATTATCATATTGAGCTTGCGCTTCATGTACGTCAGTAATCGCTGTTAATCCAACTTTAAAACGTTGTTTAGTTTGATCAAGTTGACGGGTGATTGCTTTTTTTTCTGCTTTAGCGAATTCTAAATCGTCTTTGGCACTGAGAACATCAAAATAAGCTTGAGTTACACGAACTATTAGTTCTTGTTGAGCCACTTGAAAGGCTATATCTCGTTGGTGTGCACTTTTTTTAGCTGAATCTAGCCCTAACCATGTACTATGTCGATATAATTCCATTGAAAGGCTTACACCTACGACCTTAGTTTCATCGTCTTGTGATTTTATACCATTTATTTTACTGTCAGTAAGCGTAAAGCTACCAAATGCATTAAGCTGTGGTAATAATATTGAACGAGCTTGAATAATGTCTTCTTTAGACGCCATAAAGTTAGCATGTGCTTTTAGTACCACAGGATCATTTGATTGAGCTTGTTGGTAAACATCGAGCAAATTATCAGCATAAGACAGATTGCAGGTTGCAAGTGCTGAAAGGCCTATAAGAAGAGAAATAATATTTTTTTTCATGGGTAAGCAATCCCTGTTAGTATTTTTAACTTATGAGATCAATGCTCACAAGTACGCAATTTTGTATGAGTATACTACATAGGTTAAATTATTAGCTAAATATAATAAGTGTTTAAGAATACAATCTAGTGTAACAAAATGTATATATTCTTATATCGTTATTGTGAAATTATGTTTTAAACCATGAATACATTCAAAGGTTGAGTAAATACGAATGAAAGAAGACAAATCACCTCCTAAATTACTTAGATTTGGCCGTAAAAATATGTCAATTCTAAAGGTAGAGCCAAAATTCCAAGGTTTCTTTACCATTAATGAGTTTGACGTTAAACATAGTTTATTTGAAGGTGGTCAAAGTAAAACACTTAAGCGTGAAATTTTCGAGCGTGGTGATGCTGTTGTACTGATGCCTTATGATCCTATTAACGACAGTGTTGTACTCATTGAGCAGTTTCGTATGGGAGCTCTTCGTGCTGAAACACCATGGATGTTGGAATTTATTGCTGGAATGTTTGGAGAAAACGAGCAGCCAGTAGACGTCGCGATACGAGAAGCAAAAGAAGAAGCAAATCTTGATATTAACTTAAAGGACGTAATTGAAGTAACCAAATTTTACCCAAGCCCGGGTGGAACAAGTGAGTGCATCTATTTATATGCTGCTAAAATTGATTCAACAGATGTTGGTGGTGTATATGGGCTGGAAGAAGAAGGTGAGGATATTCTTGTTCATGTGGTTTCGCGCATAGATGCGATGAAATTACTCGCGGAAGGGAAAATTAGCAATGCTTCCACTATAATTGGGTTACAATGGTTACAATTAAATTACACCCATTTAAAGGGAACTTGGCCTAGAAAATGAATTTATCCGCACGCAAATATCAACCTAGACTTTCAACACTGATGAATTTGTGTGATGTTAATTACATGTTGTTATTAAAGTTACTTGGCGATAAAGAAGACGTTGGTGAAGTGCGCCAATTTTTCATTTCTGATTTCTTATCATATGAGATAAAGGTAAATGAAGTAACTCGATATACGACCTTAGTGACCATTAGCCAAAATGCAGTGATCATGGGAGGAAATTTATCTCAATTATTCCGCCCCAAAATGATGATCCGTTTATATCATGATGCCCGAATGGCAGAAGTGATTAGTTCACAAGATGTTCGTCAAGTGCAACCTCGTTACGATTATCCAAATACTAAAATGCATTTACCTAATGAAAAAGAACAAATAAACACGTTCTTAAAAGAATGGTTACAGTTATGCCATCAGTTAGGGCAGGTTAAAATCATGCTATTTGAAAGTGACCAACTCGACAGTCGTCGATAGGATAAAACGTAGAACCTTTAATATGAAAGAAAGCCTTTTAGTCGCGCAAATAAGTGATTGTCACCTATTCTCAGATCCTAATGGTCTTCATTGTGGTGCTAATGTTTACCAACATTTGTCTGTCGTGTTAAAACATGTGAATCAGGTAACTAAGCCAGATGTTATTATTTTTACAGGTGATTTAACGCAAGACCATACCGATGGCTCTTATGCTAATTTTGTTAAGTTATTCGCAGCAAACAACATTTCAGTCCCGGTGCATTTCCTTGCTGGTAATCATGATGAATTTCAAATGTTAGATCATCACTTAGGTGACTATCCGTTTAACTCTACTAAAACGATAGAAAATTCAAACTGGCAAATTCTCCTCATGGAAAGTAAAAGTGATATTCCGTCAGGTTTGATCACCGAACAAGAATTACAGCGATTAAATAAAACTCTTGATCCTAACAAGAAACAATTATTGATGATGCACCATCACCCAATAGATGTTGGTTACTTTATTGATAAACATGGAATGGTAAATAAACAAGCGTTATGGACTGAGCTTGATACTTATCCATCGATTGTTGCCATTTCTTGCGGTCATGTGCATCAAGCAATAGCGCTACCGTCATCACAGTCTGGCTACTCGTTACCATTATATACTTGTCCAGCAACATCTATTCAGTTCGATATTTCTCAAGAAAGCTCTTCTTGTAATGGACAGGGGGCCGGATATCGAATGTTTGAGTTATTTGATAATGGAAAATTTGTAACTAAAACTTATTTTATCTCTGAAATTAAACAGGAAACACCTCTTGATTAATATTCTTTATATTCACGGTTTTAATTCGTCGCCACAATCACAAAAAGCAGTGATTACTAAAAACTATATAACGGCTAACTTCCCTGAGGTTAAATTCCATTGTCCACAAATAGCCTCAACCCCACAAAAGGCTGTAGAGCAATTAGAAGCCTATTTTGAATCAGCCCCTCAAGAAAAATGGTGTTTGATTGGTTCATCCCTAGGTGGATATTTTTCTACGTATTTAAGTGAAAAGTATGCTGTTAAAGCTGTTTTAGTTAATCCTGCTATTAAACCTTACGAACTACTAGAAGACTATTTTGGCAAACAAGTGAATCCGTATACTAAAGAAGCGTATACTGTTGAAAATTCATATCTTGACGACTTACTTGCCTTGAAACAACAAAAAATAGTAAAAAATAACTATTTGGTCATGGTACAAACGGGTGATGAAGTGTTAGATTACAAACAAGCTGTAGAAAAGTTTCAACAAAGTCGTCTAATTGTACAACCTGGTGGCGATCATAGTTTTATCGATTATGAGAACATGCTACCTGAAATAACTGATTTTCTTCAATTAGTGTCTAATTAACTGTTGAAATATTTTTCAACCCCCTTTTTCTAATAATAACAATGACCAGATTATTCAAATGAGCGAACAATACAATTCAGATTCTATCGAAGTACTTAGCGGTTTAGATCCTGTAAGACACCGTCCTGGTATGTATACCGACACTTCGCGACCTAACCATTTAGGGCAAGAAGTTATTGATAACTCGGTTGATGAAGCATTAGCCGGGCATGCGCAAAATATTACGGTAATACTCGATAAAGATCAGTCACTAGAAGTGATCGATGATGGTCGAGGAATGCCCATTGATATTCATCCCGAAGAAGGGGTGTCGGGAGTTGAGCTTATTTTTTGTAAGTTGCATGCCGGTGGTAAGTTTTCTAATAAAAATTACCAGTTTTCTGGTGGTTTACATGGCGTAGGTATCTCGGTAGTCAATGCACTTTCTAAACGTGTTGATGTTTCGGTAAGGCGTGATAGTACAGTCTATGAAATGGCGTTTGAAAATGGTGAAAAAGTTGTTGAATTACATGAAACAGGAACCGTAGGCAGAAGGAATACCGGCACAAGAGTAAAGTTTTACCCAGACGAAAAATATTTTGATAGCGCTAAGTTTTCTGCTCGTAGATTGGCACATAACTTAAAAGCCAAAGCGGTGTTGTGCCCAGGTTTAACAATAAAATTTCATGATAAAAATGAAGATAAAAAATACCAGTGGTGTTACGAAGATGGCTTAGTTGATTACTTAACTGATTCAGTAAAAGAGTATGAGTCTTTGCCAAAAGACCCGTTTATAGGCACCTTTACGGCAAAAACTGAGGCGGCTGATTGGGCTGTAACTTGGTTGGTGGAAGGTGGTGAAGGTATAGGTGAAAGCTACGTTAACTTGATCCCTACCATCCAAGGCGGTACCCATGTAAATGGATTACGTCAGGGATTATTAGAAGCAATGCGAGAGTTTTGTGAATTCAGAAACTTAATTCCACGCGGCGTTAAGCTAACGCCTGACGATGTATGGGATAAATGTTCCTATGTATTGTCGGTTAAAATGCAAGACCCTCAATTTGCAGGGCAAACGAAAGAAAGATTGTCTTCTCGTCAGTGTGCCGCATTTGTTACGGGTGTGGTAAAAGACGCCTTTAGTTTATGGCTTAATGAACATACTGAAATTGCTGAGTCACTTGCTGAGTTTTGTATTTCAAATGCGCAGCGTCGACTCAAAGCAAGCAAAAAAATCATACGAAAAAAAGTCACCCAAGGACCTGCTTTACCGGGTAAGTTAACCGATTGTGGCAGTCAAGATATTACACGTACAGAGTTGTTTTTAGTGGAAGGTGACTCTGCCGGTGGTAGTGCAAAACAAGCGAGAGACCGTGAATTTCAAGCGATTATGCCTCTTAGGGGGAAAATATTAAATACTTGGGAAGTCGATTCAGGGCAAATTCTTGCTTCACAGGAAGTACATAATATTTCTATCGCCTTGGGAATTGACCCTGATTCTGATGATTTATCAGAATTACGTTATGGTAAAATTTGCATATTAGCGGATGCAGATTCTGATGGACTACATATTGCAACGTTACTTTGTGCATTGTTTACTCAACATTTTTTACCTTTAGTTCAGGCTGGGCATGTTTATGTGGCTATGCCGCCTTTATATCGAATTGATATAGGAAAAGAAGTCTACTATGCTTTAGACGAAGATGAAAAAGATGGGATTTTAGATCGTATTGAAGCTGAAAAGAAACGTGGTAAAGTTAATGTTCAGCGTTTTAAAGGTTTGGGTGAAATGAACCCACTGCAGTTACGTGAAACGACAATGGATCCGAATACCAGAAGACTTGTACAACTAACCGTTGATGAGTTTGATACAACAATGGAGCTCATGGATATGCTCCTTTCTAAGAAACGCAGTGGAGATAGAAAAACATGGCTCCAAAGCAAAGGGAATATGGTTGAATTATAATGAAAAAAATTCAAAAGAGCAGTGATTTAAAAATTTCAAATCTCGAACAAGGTTTTACCCTGATTGAGTTAGTTGTTGTTATTGTTATTTTGGGTATCCTTTCTGCTGTTGCGGTACCAAAGTTCGTTAACTTAACCGACGATAGCCGCAGGGCTGTGATGGAAGGGTTAATGGGGAGCATTAAAAGTGCGACTACTATGGTTCACTCTAAAGCCCTGATTGCTAATAAAACCACGGGTACAGAGACGGTTGAAGCTGATGGCGTTTTTTATTCTGTGGTAAACTCTTACCCAGCTACACATAATGTAGGAACGGGATCAGGTGATTCAGTTGCAACTGCAGCAGGCATCATTGGAGCTATTGATAAAACTATTCCCTTGATTACCGTACAGTTGACTGGGAATGGTCAAAAAAGTACCACATTTTCATATAGTAACTTAGGTTCAGGCTGTCGTATTACTTATCTAGAAGCTTTATCGTCAAACGAACCACCCGTAATTACTTTTGAAGACTCTGGTTGTTAGTTATTGGTAACAACGAGAAAAAATTTATATTATTCTCTCGTTGTTGCTATGTTTTTCTACGATAACGGCAATTGACTTTGATGTTGGTGTGTCACTGAAATCGCCTTTGTTCGCAAGTGCAACAAGTGGGTTAGCTTCAGGAAAATAAGCAGCAATATTCCCCTGGGGTATATCGTAGGATACCAATTTAAAAGCGTTGATTTTTCTTTCTATGGTATCTGGCCATAAAGCAGTCACATTAACTAAGTCTTCATTCTTTAAGCCGATATCCTGAATATCTTCTGGGTGCATCAATATAATGTTTCTTTCGCCGCTGATACCACGATATCTGTCTTCAAATCCATAAATAGTTGTATTGTATTGGTCATGTGAACGTAGTGTTTGCAGAACAAAAATACGATTATCGCTTAATGCTCTAATAGATGCTGGAACAATATCTTCTGGGAGTGGATGAGTATGTATTTGAGCTACATTACTTACCGTATTCCATTGAAAGTTAGCGGCAGAATTTCCTAAATAGAAGCCACCAGGTTTTGAAAGACGTTGGTTCATGTTAGCGAAATCAGGTAATGTTTTCGCGATGTAATCTCTTATTAAATCGTAATTTTCTATCAATGACGGCCATTCAACTGGTGTATTACCTAATGTCGCTTGTGCAATTCCTGCAATGATAGCAGGCTCAGATTTCATATTATGGGTATTAGAACGTATAACCCCCTTAGATTTATGTACCATTGAGAAAGAATCTTCAACGGTAATAGATTGTTCGCCGGTTACTTGATAATCGACATCGGTTCTACCTAAACACGGTAAAATAATAGATATTTTCCCTGGGTATAAGTGGGTTTTGTTAAGCTTGGTGGCAATGTTAACGGTTAAATTACAGCTTGCTAATGCTTGTTCGGTTAGCGGAGTATCGGGAGTTGCCGAAATAAAGTTACCACCTAAGGCGATAAAAACCTTACTTTTTCCTGATAACATTGCTTCAATGGCCTGAACTGTATTATGGCCATGTTCAGCTGGCGGCGTAAAAGAAAATACACGAGATAATGCATTGAGGAAATTAGGCTCTGGTTTTTCATTGATCCCCATGGTTCTATCACCTTGTACATTTGAATGACCTCTGACGGGACATAACCCAGCCCCTGGCTTACCTATTTGGCCAAACAATAATTGCAGATTAGTGATTTCTTGGATCGTAGCCACAGAGTGTTTATGCTGGGTAATTCCCATTGCCCAAGTAATTATCACCCGTTGTGATTGTTGATAAATAGTAGCAGCGTCAATGATTTGTTCTTTCGATAACCCTGATTGATGAGTGATTTTATCCCAAGAGGTATTTTCTACGGCTAACAAGTAATCATTAAGTCCATTAGTATGTTCGTCTATGAACTCTATATCAAAAACCGACAGACCTTTATTCAGTGCTTTATTATGTCGTTCGAGTAATACTTTAACCATGCCACGAACACAGGCCATATCTCCACCTAAGTTAGGAGTGAAATAATTTTGCGTTATTGTCGTTGCCGTACCGGTTAACATTTCTCTCGCGGACTGAGGGTTAGCAAAGCGTTCCAGCCCTCGCTCTTTTAACGTGTTAAAAGTAACAATGTGAGCCCCACGGCGCGAAGCATGGCTAAGCGAGTCCAACATACGTGGATGGTTAGTCCCCGGATTTTGTCCAAACACAAATATAGCATCTGCTTTTTCAAAATCGTTAATGGTGATTGTACCTTTGCCAATACCGATCGCTTGTTTAAGTGCAACTCCGCTGGCTTCGTGGCACATGTTTGAACAGTCAGGGAAATTGTTAGTTCCGAACTTTCTTACAAAAAGTTGGTAGAGGAATGCGGCTTCGTTACTTGCTCTACCTGAAGTATAAAACTCCGCTTGATTAGGGCTGTCTAATGCATTTAGTTGTTCTGCGATGATTTTAAAAGCATTAGCCCAAGTAATAGGTTCGTAATGATCTGTTGCAGCATTGTATTGCAGAGGTTGGGCCAGACGACCTTGATACTCGAGAAAATAACCACTTTGTTTTCTTAAATAGCTGACGCTATGCTCTTTAAAAAATGCTTCGCCAATACGCTTAGAAGTAGCCTCCCAGTTAACCGCTTTGGCGCCATTTTCACAAAAGCGAAAACGACCGGGTTCGTCCTTTTCTCCCCAGGCACAACCAGGACAATCGAAACCATGATCTTGGTTTGTTTTTAATAATGTTTTAATGTTTTTCGCGATGTTTTCACTTTTAATTAGGTGAGTTGCCGTACTTTTTAAAGCTCCCCATCCACCCGCATGACCATGGTATTTTTTGACTGACATTATAGGACCTAATGTTTTTTTAATGATTAAAGAGGTTTATTAACAGCTCTCATTGATTCTTTGGTTGCCGCTATAAACATTAAATTGTGTTTCTTTAGTAAAACCAATCAGCGTAATATTAAACTGTATGGCTGCACTAACAGCTAAGCTTGATGGAGCTCCAATAGCTATGATCACCGCGATACCTGAGGTGATGGCTTTTTGTATTAACTCAAAACTAACTCTGCCACTTAATACTAAAATTGATTGAGAAGCAAAACGATCAGATAAACATAAATCGCCAATAATTTTATCTACTGCGTTATGTCGGCCAACATCTTCATAAACGCAGAGCCATTCGTTCTGGGCAATATAAGCTGCGCCATGTACTCCGCCAGTAGCATTAAATAACGGTTGGTGATTTTTTAGTTGGTGTGCATGTTGGGTTATTTCAGAGGTTTTGAGCCAACTAGTCTTGGCATCAACGGGTAAATTAGACTTTAACGACAGAGCATTGAGAGAACTTTTACCACAAATACCACAACTAGATTGACTGGGGAAATTTCTCGAAACACTTTGCCAATCTACTGAAATATGATCAGCTAAAACAACTTCGATATGATTGGTTGAACCAACGTCATCGTAAAGCTTCATTGATACAATATCGTTATGAAAGGTGATGATATGCTCACTAAATAAAAAACCAACAATGAGTTCTTCATCAAATCCAGGTGTTCTCATTATCACCGTTAGATCAATAGATTGTCTTTGTGATTTGTTATTGATAAAGGTAAGGCTAATAAGTAACGGTTCTTCAATAACTACATGGTCTTGTATTATGTCACTATGATTGTTTTCAACAACATATTGGCGCTGATTAACGGTTTTTAAGGCGTTAACTACGGTAGGTTTTATATTAGGTAGTTCAATTTTCATTGATATATTATACCCGTTACCATTCAAGATGCACGTTTCAGAGTGCTCAAGCGCTTCTACGATGGGTTTTAAATGCATATTTTAATATATGAAAAACGACAGATTGTTGTGCAAAAATATTGTAAGTTTATTGTCATTTTATCTGAACTCATTATCTCAAACGAAATATAACCTCGAAAGTTTAACAGACCCTTAGTTAAATGCTAAATTTATCATCAAATTGAGAGTCGTTGTATTTACTATCTGGTATTGTGCTTTATACTAGGAAACTTAAATGAAAGGATTATAATTGCTTGTTAACTGTTGATATTAAATGGAATGTAAGAAAGAAAGAAGTTTTGCATAGCATAGTGATGTTATTTGTACTCTTTCTGCTGCCATTTAAAAGTTTAAGCAACGAAAACTCCCTCCTTCCTATCACACCGATATTAAAAGACGTTGAAACTCTTCAGCGTGAAGATATTCTTGCTGCGATTGAATTATTACAATCGTATGATAAGAATATTCACAACTACTCTATTGAAGATCAAATTAAGTTTAGGAAGCTACAAGCTGAACTTTTTAATAAAAAAACGGATTATTCAGTAGCAAAGCAAGCGGCGAATACGGGAATAGTGTTAACTAAACAATTAGCTCGTCCGAGTATTATTATGGCTGAATTATTTAATTTGAGAGGCTATGCAGTTGAAAGTTTAGGCGAATATAAAATAGCGCTTGATGATTATATGGCAGCTCTTGAGATTTCTCAGTCGTTAAATAATAACGATGCAGTAGTTCGAACGTTGGCTAATATAGGTGCCATTTATTATATTACCGAACAATTTAAGCAATCTTTGATTATTTTGAATGATGCGTTATCTATTGCGCAAGAACATGGCGGGGAAGAGCTGTTAGCTATTGTTGAGTCAGAATTGGGTGTTCTCTATACGTACTTAAAACAAGAAGATAAAGCGAGAGCGTATCATGAAAGTGCCTACCAGCATTTTATGAACGCAAAAAGGCCTTATTCTGCTTTTATATCCTTACAAAATATAGCAATAAATCATGCTGCTAATAAGCGATTCAATCAGGCCATTAACCTCTATAAACAAATTATCGTTAAAGCAAAAAAGTTTGATAATTACACGGCTATTGCTAATACCTATAGCAAAATGGCAGAAGCTTACATCAAAAAGAAATACAAAGATCCTCATACGGCTTATCATTACATTTTGATTGCAGAAAAGTATTTAAAATCAGTGGAAGGGGCTTTTGTTGAAATGGTTTTTTTGATCAACAAAGCAGACGTTTTAAATCAATTAGATAAATATGATGAAGCACTTGAAACTATTTCTTACGCTGAAACTATCATGTTTAAGCAAGCGGATATTTTAAAAACTTATGCTTTACCTGAAATTCTCAGAATTAAATCTGAAGTGCTTTTTTCTCGAGGACAATACAAAGAAGCGTATAACAGTCAAAAAATATTTCATGATAATACCTTAAAAATCAATAAACGAAATAACTTACAAGCTATTGAAGGTCTTCGAGTTGAATATGAAAGTCAGCAACAAGTCATCCAAGCTAATGTATTAGGTAAAAAACAATTTGTGCAAACGCTTGAGTTAAGAGAAGTAACTAAAGAACAAGAAAATAGAAATTTTTATATCCTTATAGGCCTACTCACTGTTTTAGGTTTAGCGTGGTTTTATCTTATTAACTTAAAGCATCAGAAAAATTTGTTAAATAGCAGAGAAACGGATCACTTAACTGACTTACCCAATCGGCAAACGATATTGCCAAAAGGTACTTTTGAATACGACAAAGCACAAAAAAATAACAAACAATATAGTGTGTTATTAATACAGGTCGATAACTTTAAAAATATCAATCACGTTAAAGGTTATGAAACGGGCAATAATGTTTTGATAGAGGTTTCAGTTATTATTCAAAGGGTTATAGGTGAGTCCGTAGATTTTGGAAAATATTCCAGTAATGAATTTATTGTACTACTACCTGATCATATTGCGCATCAGGGGGAGTTACTCGCTGAGCAGATCCACAATGATATTTACAATAAATCATGGGAAAAACACGGACTTAAAGTTGTCTCAGTTAGCATTGGTGTTTCGGTTAATGATTCTGTTCAGAGCAATTCATTTGAAGAGTTAGTTAAGAAAGCAAGTCGTTTGAAAGATGAAGCAATAATGGCTGGAGGTAATACAATATGCGTGTGAAATTTATTGTATTAATATTAATATTTTCTATATTTCCTATCTACAGTCAAGCGAACTTATCTACGTCTAATACCTACATACCATTTTTTTCAGTAGACGAAAAGATTACTAAGTTATTGAAAAAAAGTGAAACATCAACTTCTAATAAATATACATTGTTAACTCATGCAGAGTCACTTATTAAGGCTTCAAATCCTGCCGAAAAGTATGTGTTGTATATTATTAAAGCTAATTTAGCTACGGGATTGGATAAACACCATAAAATAATAAATATTCTTGATAATGTTGATGTTATTGAAAAGCAAATGAATACAGAGCAGTTGGATACTTTGCCTTTTCTTAATGTTCATAAAAAAAGAGCAGAAAGTTATGCATCAATTGGTCAGTTTAAAAAGGCATATAAAGAAAAACAGTTATTTATTGAAAAATATAATGCTTTTTTATTATACCAAAAAAACAAACATATTTTTGATCTGGAAACAAAGTACGAAACTAAGAAAAAGCGGGATATTAATAAGTTATTGAACAATCAAACGATATTGAAAGAGCTCGAAATAAACGATACTTTAAGTAATGAAGTTATTCAAAAGCGAAATTTATATATATTAAGCGCAGTAGTGATTATGTTTCTTTTCTTATTATTGCGTTTATCTGTTATTAACCGACGTACTCGTAGCCTAGCTAAACAAGATATGTTAACCGGCCTTTATAATAGAAAAACCTTATTTAAAGAAGGAGAGAAGGTTATCCTGCAGTGCGTAAACAATAAAGAAAGCTTATGTTTACTTGCCGTTTATATTGATGATTTTAAAAAAATGAATCACCAATATGGTGACTATATTGGTGATGAAATATTAAAAAAATTGGCGTCTATTGGTCGTGAGTCTATGAGAACTCGTGATATTTTTGCCCGTTTAGAAGATGCGAAATTTATTGCGGTACTTCCCCAATCGTCTGTTGGAGAAGTTAAAGCTATCGCGCAACACATTAAAGAGAAATTTACCTTAACGAGTTTTAATTATGTTGGTATTTCTCAGCCTATAGGTTTGAGTTTAGGTATTGTTGAAATGCAGGAATCAGGTCAACCCTTTGAAGTATTGCTTAATGCTGGAATGAATGTTCTGTACGATTTAAAAGATGACGACGGAAATGGTGTTAGTATCTATCAAGGTTTTTAATTTCAGGGATTCCTGATAGAAACCCCATAAACTACGCGAAAAAGTCACTTAAATTCCCTTCAAGTATTTTCCCTATGCTCATAATCATATAAGCTATCGTATGGTGAGTGATCTCGCTCGATTTATAGCTAAAAAACAATAATAAACTAAGCAGCTTTGCTCTATTCATACAAAAGTTGCTATTAGGAAATTTTATCCATGTCTGATGCGCTCGAATACAGTCTTGATGGTGTAGAACAAAAGCCACTTAGAGAATTTACAGAAGAAGCCTATTTAAATTACTCCATGTACGTCATTATGGATCGTGCACTTCCACATATTGGTGACGGCTTAAAGCCGGTCCAACGCCGAATCGTATATGCGATGTCTGAATTAGGCTTATCCGCATTAGCAAAATATAAAAAATCAGCACGTACGGTAGGTGATGTTTTAGGTAAATTTCATCCTCATGGTGACTCCGCCTGTTATGAAGCTATGGTATTAATGGCTCAGCCATTTTCTTATCGTTATCCCTTAGTTGATGGACAAGGAAACTGGGGAGCCCCAGATGATCCTAAATCATTCGCGGCAATGCGTTATACCGAAGCGCGCTTATCTAAGTTTAGTGAAGTTTTATTAAGTGAGTTAGGGCAAGGTACTGTTGATTGGTTACCTAATTTCGACGGTACAATGAAAGAACCTAAAACGTTACCCGCTAGATTACCTCATATCATGTTAAATGGTATTACAGGTATCGCTGTTGGTATGGCAACGGATATTCCTCCACATAATGTCAGAGAAATTGCTGCTGCATGTGTGCATTTGATTGATAAACCTAAAGCTGAAACAACCGATTTACTGGAGTTTGTTAAAGGGCCTGATTATCCTACTGACGCTGAAATAATTACTCCAAAAGCAGATATAGAAAAAATATACCAAACTGGTCGCGGTAGTATAAAAATGCGCGCGGTTTACGAAGTAGAGCAAGGGGATATTGTTATTTCCTCTTTGCCACATCAGGCTTCTGGCGGAAAAATTCTTGAGCAAATTGCTAATCAAATGCAAGCCAAGAAATTACCTATGGTGGTGGATTTAAGAGATGAATCTGACCACGAAAATCCAACAAGGTTAGTTGTTGTTCCTCGTTCGAATCGTGTTGATGTTGAGCAGCTGATGCAACATTTATTCGCGACAACAGATTTAGAAAAAAATTACCGCGTTAACTTAAATATGATTGGTTTAGACAATAAACCCGCTGTTAAAGACTTAGGTGTAATTTTAAAAGAATGGATTGAATATCGCCGAGAAACCATTAGAAGAAAACTTCAATTTAGATTAGACAAGGTATTGGCACGTTTACATATTTTAGACGGCTTATTGATTGCTTATCTTAATATCGATGAAGTTATCGATATAATTAGAACGTATGACGACCCTAAAGCTGAATTGATGTCGCGCTTTGAGTTGTCGGTTATTCAAGCCGAATCAATTCTTGAAATTAAACTTCGTCAACTTGCCAAGCTAGAAGAAATTAAAATTAGGGCTGAGCAAGATGAGTTAAATAAAGAAAGAGAATATTTGGAAAAAACGCTGAATTCTAAAGCGCGTATGAATACGTTAATGAAAAAAGAAATCTTAGAAGCAGCAGAAAAATATGGTGATGATCGACGTTCAATTTTAGTTGAACGAGAAGAGTCTAAAGCATTGTCAGAAAAAGATTTAGTACCGAGTGAGGCAATAACCGTTATTGTTTCTGACAAAGGTTGGGCAAGGTGTGGCAAAGGCCATGATATTGACCCACTGAGTTTAAATTATAAAGCAGGCGATGAATACCTATGTTCGGCCAAAGGAAGGAGTAATCGTCCTGTGGTTTTTATCGATTCAAATGGCAGGGCTTATGCAACTGAAGCGCATACATTGCCTACCGCTAGAAGCCAAGGCGAGCCGTTAACGGGTCGATTTAACTTGTCAGCTGGCGATGTGTTTGAACATACCTTGATGGCCGATGATGAATGTATTTATTTATTGGGTAGTGATGCAGGTTATGGCTTTGTAGGTAAATTTGGTGACATGGTTAGCCGTAATAAAAACGGTAAGGCAATGTTGAGTTTACCGGCTTCTGCCAAAGTATTACCACCTAAAGAAATAACTAATATTGAACACTCCTTAGTTCTTACAATTACCAGCGAAGGACGTATGTTGATTTTCCCAATTAAAGATTTACCCGTGTTAAGTAAGGGTAAAGGGAATAAAATTATCAATATCCCATCGGCACGAGCTAAAGCACGTGAAGAGTTTGTTACCATTGCCGAAATACTCGAAGTCAGCAGTTCTGTAACATTACATGCTGGTAAACGTAAATTAACGCTTAAACCAAGTGATATTGAACATTATCGAGGTGAGAGAGGTCGCCGTGGTAGTAAACTTCCTAGAGGATTACAGCGTGTGGATAGGGTTGAAATAGAAACTCCAGTATCAGCAGGTGAACCTGAAACACAGCAACTGGAAGATGATAAAAGTTAACGGGTAGAGTTGATTTAAAAAGCCGAATTTCCTTGAGAAATTCGGCTTTTTTCTTTTGGTTAATTAATACTAATTAGTATCAATATTCGTCAAACATGTATTCCAAAGAATTGTCGAACGCTTTAAGTTCTTTTGCTAGCTGGTGTTGTTCCTTTAATTGTTCTATTTCACGCCATTTTCTTTTTTTATTACGCTGACTCGGTTTTGCTTGTGTTTCTATCGAGCCCAGTTTTTTTTGAAATGTATCCATGGAATGCCCTTTTTTTATTTACAACAACCCCTTTTAAATATCATATGTATTTTTATATTTAAATACATTTATCTTGTTTTATATTTAACCAGTTGAAAATATGAACAATTTAATTTTGGTAAAAATAGTCTCTATGGTTAATTATTAAGAATAATTTGAAATTAATGAAATTGTTCCACCGGAGAGTGTTCCTCATAAGCATTTAAAACAAAGGTTAATAATCTCCCTCTAGTCATGATATTATGATGAAAAGTAAATTCCGTAAAACCATGGTGTTAACATGTTAATTGTTGTTTCCCCTGCAAAAAAACTCGATTTTGAATCTCCAGTAGCTACCGATAAATTTTCTCAATCCTCATTACTCGAACATAGCCAAGAGCTTATCAATCGTTGTATAAAGTTGACCCCAGCTGATCTATCTTCTTTGATGGGAATTAGTGACCAACTTGCAGGGTTGAATTCGGCACGTTTTGGCGAGTGGTCATTGCCTTTTACCCCGAATAATGCCCGACAAGCCATATTAGCGTTTAGTGGTGATGTTTATACTGGACTACAAGCGTCTTCATTCAGTGAAGAGTCTTTTGATTTTGCTCAGCAGCATTTACGTATTCTTTCTGGTCTTTATGGCTTGTTAAAGCCTTTAGATCTTATGCAAGCCTATCGTTTAGAAATGGGAACTAAGCTTGATAATGATCGAGGCAGTAACTTGTATCAATTTTGGGGAGATATTATTACCAACAACCTCAATACTGCAATTGCCGAACAAGGTGATAATGTTCTTATTAATTTAGCATCGACAGAATACTTTAAATCAGTAAAGAAAAAGAATGTAGATGCAACGATAATTACCCCTGCCTTTAAAGATTGGAAAAACGGTCAGTATAAAATTATTAGTTTCTTTGCGAAAAAGGCGAGAGGCTTAATGGCTAATTATATTATCGAAAATAAGATCACCGAATTAGAGCAATTGAAAGCATTTAACTATTCTGGATATGAATATAGTAGTGAATTGTCTAAAGGAAATGATTGGGTATTTACACGTAAAGACGTTTAATTTTATCGTGCGATGACCGGCTAAAGTTGATAACTAAGTCCAGCATAAAAATATGCACCGTTATAGCCAAATGGTGCAGATCTTCTTGAATACTTAAATACCCCTTCACTTTCAACAATAACATTTCCTCTATCATCGACAATTTTTCCCGCTCTAGAATTACCTATCATATTCTTGTCTGGGGTAATCCCAAATAGGTTATCACTACCAAAAAATATAGAAAGCTTGTTATTTATTGTGTAATCAACCTTTATATCGGTAACAAGTTTAGGGGTGTAGGTTTGGCGATCGCCATCTGAAATTGTGTATTTTCCATATTGATTTAAAGAAAGGTTTAATTGCCAATCTTCTTTGACATACAGCGCAGATAAATGAATACGATACTTGGGTTGCCACTCTTCTATTATCGAGATGTCTTCAGCTGAATAGAGTTCTTTACTTGAAATAAAACCTTGTTGTTTACTATAAAGTGGATATAGACGATTAATGGATGTTTCTGTGAAGTTAGCAGCGAGTGTGAAGGATAAAGCCCCATTCTTCAATATAGATGAGTCCCACGTAGTAATGATGTCGACTCCTTCTGTTGTACTCTCTGCACCGTTAAGAAAAAACTGACCCTTTGTAATATCATTATCAATATTGTGTAAAGAAGGTAATAAGTATGAACGATCGATTTTATTTGAAAGTATAATGCGTTTTTCAATGTTTACATTGTAATAATCAAGAGAAAGGTTAATGCTATTAGACAAGTGATATACCCCGCCCAAACTGATACTTGTTGAGTCTTCAGGAACTAAGGTTTTAATACCGAGTCCTCTTGCTACCTCACTATCATTTCGATAGGTTTTTACGACTTCGGGTACTAATTTATTCTCGTTATTCACAATAAATTGTGTACTAATATTATTGAAATAGAGTTGTTGCATCGAAGGTGCTCTAAATCCGGTGCTAATATTACCTCTTAATGAAAAGCTTTCAGTTATTCCCCAATGACCAGCAAACTTATAATTGGTAGAGTGTTGATAAGATAAGGAAGCATCGTATCTCACCGCTGCGATAATATTAAAATTATCGGTAAGGTCGGAGTCTAGTTCTAGGTATACAGACTGAGTAGTTCGACTTTCATCAACAGAAAGGCTAGGGGAGATCCCTGGAAATCCTTGAATACCACCTAATCTATCAATGTCAAAAAGGTTTTCTCCATTTAAGGAATCATAATCATTGTAAGCATATAACTCCCCTGGGATAACACTATAGTGATCAACGCGGTGTTCTACACCAAATGCAATTGACGTGTGATCAAAATGTTGAGTGTAATCAATATTTAATGTTTGTAAGGATAATTTTAGTCCGTATGCGAAAGCCTCTCGTGGAATATCTGTTCTAATATCGTTAGCTAACTTGTCTGTTTGGTTTAGCCATGCATTAACCTGAGACGCATTTATTGAATCCTTTACATGGTAGTTGATATTATTTCTTCCAAATGTATAAGAAACGTCCATTGCTGCATTGTTAGGTAAGCGAAAGGTCTTGCCAAGGTTGAATGAAAAGTCGGTTATCTTAGAGTGTATATTGGGTAAATATCCCTCTGAAATTGTCGCATCGCCATCTTGTAATTCAATATTTGAATTACTGTCAGCGTTATGTCGAAAAAATGCGGAGGAGATGTTTTCTCTATTCGAATAAGTTAAAAAGCTGTAAAACTTACCATAAGAAGATAAATACTCAGAATTAACCGTAAGTGAGAGCTGATTATAAAAAGCATCTCCAATGTTAAATGTTTTTCTTGGAGCATCCAGCTCCCGCCTATCACCAACTAAAAAACTGCCATCATTTAATTCTGTACACCCTTTATACTGGCAAGTACCATATTCTCCTGAGCGATTAGTATTACCATGTTCTTTCATATTTAATGTTGTGTTGATGAAAAAATTTTCGCTGATTATTAAACCTTTTGATACTGATAACTGCACTGTTTCGCCGTCACCTTTTGAGTACATTCCCGATGACAATGAAATATTGCCGCCATCGTGTTTTCCTTTTAATACAATATTAATAACACCGGCGATAGCGTCAGAACCATATTGTGCTGAAGCACCATCTTTTAATATTTCAACATAAGCAATAGATTCAATAGGGATAGAGTTCATATCTACCCCTGCAGTTCCTCTACCTACTGAGCTATTGATATGTATTAAGCTTGCTTGATGGCGTCTTTTTCCATTGATCAATACCAATGTTTGGTCTGGACCTAAACCTCTCAACGTTGTCGGGTGTAATACATCAGAACCGTCACTAATAGCAGATGTTGAACGATTAAAAGAAGGCACAAGAGTTTGAATTAATTTTACTAATTCTATATGACCAGTAGAGTTAAGAGAGCTTAGAGTCAATATATCCACAGGAACAGGGAGTGTACTAATTGAACGTCTATTGTTTCTACTACCAAGGATTGAAATTTTTTCTATTGAGTCTGAAGTCACTTTAATTTTTGAAATTGTATGCTCAGCATGTTCAGTAGCAATATCGGTTGTGTGATTTAAGTTTGTGGTTTGCGTAATTTTTGCTTTTTCTATTTTTATTTTCCCATCTGTAGTTAATTGCGCGATGAGACCCGATTGATGTAATAATTTCTTGAGCGCAAACTTGGTTGGATAAAAACCTAAAATAGCATTAGCTTGATAGTTTTTCGTTAAATTAAATGAAAAAATTATGGTTGTATCTGACTGTTCAGCAAATGAAATAAGTGCAGTGTTTACAGGTTGTTTAGGGATGTTGAATGATATCAATTCACTGGCAAAAACATTGAATTGCGAACAAAGTATCGATAAGAATAATACTTTCAAGTGAAGTTTCTTAAAGTAATAAAAAACATTAAAAGGAGACATTTTATAAAGATTCAACATAATGTTGTAATATTGACAATTAACTATAATCCATAGTGTTATGAATCAACCATTAGTAAAATATTACTTGGGTTTTGTTGTTTATAGTGGATATCAAAATTGTAATAGAGCGATTGTAATAAACCTTCTATATCGTCTGTTTTAAAGTAGCCAGATATTTTTAATTGATTTAGCTCTGGACTAACGATGGTAAACTTAACATTAGTATAACGACTGACTTCAGCTAAGGCGTTTTTTAAAAGTTCACCATCAAATATTAAAATACCATTCTGCCAAGCTAGATTTTGCTTTAACTGACTGTCGGTTAATACCTGAATAGGCTTTAAAATATTGTTTTCAATATTAGCTTTTTCCCCGCTATGCAAAACGATGTCATCGTCTGCAATTAAATAGGGGGTCGATATTTTCTTTATTAACTGCTTTGCTGCTAAAGGGGTATCTGATATAAGAACACGCCCTTCGGATACTAATAGCTCAATGTTTTCATTACTTTCTTTATAAACATTAAAAATAGTTCCTAATGCGGTAAATGATGTTTTACCGGCATTAACTGTAAAAGGGCGTTGCAGATCTTCTTGTACGTCAAACTCCGCCTCACCTTTTACTAAAGTGAGTTTACGGTGGTTTTTGTAAAAGGCAATATCCACAATTGAATCTGTATTTAGTGTTATCGATGAACCATCAGGTAATTTAAAGGTGCTTTTTTCACCAATGTGGGTTTTATATTTTTGGTTTGTTTCACCATTTAAATAGGCAAGAAAACCATGGAACATATTATCGGGTGAAGTGTTGAATACTTGGTTAGATACCAATAATAAACTGATTGTTATTAATGATATTCCTATGATTGTCTTAAACCAATGACTACGTTTTTTAGATTCTAGAGGAAATAAGCCATTGAGATCTTTTAATGCGTTTAAGTCATTCCACGAGGAACTAAGGTTTAAAAGTGTTTTGTGATGTAACTCATCTTGATTGCACCAAACAACCAGATCACGTCTTTCAGATGTTGTTAAACCACTTTCGATTTTTACAAACCACTGAATAGCTTGTTCCTTTACAGATGGTGTAAAGTTGTCCTTGTTGAGCATGAAGAGTAACCTATTTAATTTAGGGAAGTAACGTTGAACCATTTCAACGTTACTGAATTTCCATTTACTTCTTTTATTCGCGTTCTATTTCTTTGGCTGGATAGTTACGTTATTTTTTCTTATTACGCTTCGCTATCTTTTTAGCTTTAGCTTTTTTTTGTGCAGTCGTTCTTTTTACTTTAGGTTTTTTAATGGTGGTACGTGCTTCTTTATGTTTTGGTCTTAATTCATCAATTACTCTTCGTTGGAGTCTATCGCCCATATATCGTTCAATTTTTCCGATAACAGGCATATCATGAGCTTCAACTAATGAAATAGCCGTACCTTTGTTTCCTGCTCGGCCTGTTCTGCCAATACGGTGTACATAGATATCAGCCTTTCTAGGCATATCAAAATTTATTACATGGGTAATATCATCAATATCTAAACCCCTAGCGGCAATATCGGTTGCTACTAGTATATTCACTTTACCAGAACGTAATCGTTCAACGGCCGTGTTTCTTTTATCTTGAGGCATTTTTCCTTCAAGCCAAACACAAGGTAATTCATCGGCATATAATTTGCCAGATAAGAATTGTACTGTTTCACGTTTGTTTGCGAAAACTACTGCGCGTTGAACTTCATCTTGCTTGAGAATGTTTTCAAGTAGCTTGTATTTATGCTGTGTTTCATCTGCAATATGAATCCATTGATGGATTTTAGCTTTTTCCTTGCGAGAAGGATTAGACTCTAAATATACGGGTTCAGACAACACTTCTTTTGCGCAGCGAATAACACCGGCGCCCTCTAATGTTGCAGAAAATAAGAGAGTTTGTTTTCGCCACCTTGCTTCAGCAATAATACGGTTGATAACATCTGAAAAACCCATGTCCAACATGCGGTCAGCTTCATCAAGAATGAGTATTTCAATTTCTCTCGCATCAAATTGCTCACTTTCAATATATTCCATCAATCGGCCAGGGGTGGCAACTAACATATCGGTATTGGTTGTGAGTAACTCTTTATGACTCCCGTAATTAACACCGCCCGTTATTACACCTGTTTTGATATTCGTTAACGAGGTTAATAATTCAGCTTGTTCGTGTGTTTGTAAAGCCAGTTCACGAGTCGGAGATAATATTAATACGCGAGGAAACCCAGGTTTAGTTCTTGGATAGTCAAGCAAGTGCTGAGCAGCAGGAAGTAAAAATGCAGCTGTTTTACCTGTGCCTGTAGGTGCAGATGCAAGTACATCTTTACCTTCCATCGCAACGGGTATTACAAGCTCTTGAATTGATGTTGGTTTTTTGAAACCAGCATTGTTAATACCGCCTAGTAGTTCTGAATCTAGGTCAAACTGCTCAAACATGCGTACTCTTTATATTTAATGATAGTGTGTAGATTATAATCGGAAATGCATTAAGATCCTAAAGATCTTAATGAATATCCCAATCTGTTTATTTATTTTACAATGAATTAAAAATTTCTTGTAATTCTTGGTCTATTTTTTTACACCAAGTAGTAATTCTTTCTTCTGATAGACTGTATTGGTTGTCTTCGTCTAATGATAGACCAACAAAATGGCTTTTATCTTCTGTTAACGCTTTTGATTGTGCAAATTCATAGCCTTCATTTGGCCATGTACCTATAGTGTATGCTCCTACAGCAGTTACTTGTTCATGTAACATACCTAATGCATCTTGAAACCAATCGGTGTAGCCAATTTGATCACCCATACCGTACAAAGCAACAATAGTACTGTCGAGCTGCAAGCCAGAAATATCATCCCAATGAGCCTCCCAATCTTCTTGTAATTCACCATAGTCCCATGTAGATATACCCAAAATAACGATATCAAATTCAGAAATTTTGGATAAAGGTGTATCTTTAATGTTAAATAGCTCAACCGTGTATTTATCTTTTAAGGCTTCTTGAATTCTCTCAGCCGCAATTTCGGTATAACAGGTTGTAGAACCATAAAATAATCCAATATTCATGTATTCGCCTTTGACTCTTTGGGTAATTTAATTATTTGAAGCGTTTAATGCACTTTTAAAGCGGGCGTAGTTTATCAGAAATATAGCCTTGTTCGACAATGTATTGCTAATTTGTACCAATTTGCTATAACAAATTGCAAAGTTTTGCGTTTCCTAGTAAGTTTCTCATGCAATTTTAGGCGAGTTTATATGGTCTAATAGCTTGAATATTTCTTATGGACAATTAATGGATCACATACATGAACATGATTAAACCTGTTTTAGTTTCTCTTCTTCTCCTATCGATTGGTGGTTCAGCAATCGCGTTAGGTGTTAACGATACAAAAATAAGCACTAAATCTACGTCAACATCTTCGGCGTTTGATAAACAAGCCATTAAAAATAAATTATCGCAAAGTTTAGGGTTATCTGCTGGAAGTATTGAGCCGTCAGCAATGCCCGGTTTAGCTGAAGTTCTTACCGATCAAGGATTGCTTTATGTAAGTTTTGATGGCAACTATATTCTGCAAGGTAAGCTTTATGGTGTTGGAAATGAGGTAATAAACCACACCGAAGAAAGTTTAGCTCAGGTGAGAGTTAATGGCGTTAAAACGTTTTCTAATGACGTTATCGTCTATCCAGCGAAAAACGAAAAGCATGTTGTAACAGTATTTACTGATATTACCTGTGGCTATTGTCGAAAATTACATGAACAAATGGATGATTATAACAATTTAGGCATTACGGTAAAATATTTAGCTTATCCACGTTCTGGTATTAAAGATAGAACGGGTGATTATTCACAAGGTTTTAAAGATTTACGTTCTATCTGGTGCCATGAAAAACCAGAAGAAGCATTAACAAAAGCTAAAAGTGGTAGTAATGTCGCTAACCGTATTTGTGAATCGCCCATTGAAGCCCAGTTTAATTTTGGTCGTCAAATAGGGGTAAACGGTACTCCTGCAATAATATTCGATAACGGTATGATGCTTCCGGGTTATCAACCGCCTGAAAAATTGGCTCAAATCCTTAACAGCCTTTAGCCCCAGTTTTCCTTCCATTTTATTATGTAACAGCGACTTTGTAGAATAATACATCGCTGTTACATTTTTTGATTTTTTCAGTGTTAATTCGTTGTCTTAAATAAGTTTATTAGGTAAGTAAATTAGGTAAAATATGCAAAAGAAAATCGTCCGCAGAACACAGGTTTCTGATGCAAATCTACCTGAATCACTACACCCTATCATTAAACAAATTTATGCCAGCCGAGGCATAGAGAACGACAGTGAATTAATGCTAACTGTTGCACAACTTGCACCCGTTAATACCTTAAAAGACGTATTAAAAGCAGCGGCACTTATACATGATGCTTTTTTACAGCAGCTGAATATTTGTATTGTTGGCGATTTTGACGCTGACGGGGCAACCAGTACCGCGTTGTTAACGGAAGCCTTTAACTTAATGGGGTATAATAATCACCAATTTATTGTGCCTAATCGCTTTGAATTTGGTTATGGATTAACCCCTGAAATTGTCGATGTTGCTGTGAATCAAGGGGCACAGGTACTTGTTACTGTTGATAATGGGATCAGTTGTTTAGCAGGAGTTAAACATGCTAAATCATTAGGTTTACAAGTCATCATTACCGATCATCATTTACCTGGCAAAGTATTGCCAGATGCTGATGCCATTGTGAACCCAAATCAACCAGACTGTCAGTTTGTTAGTAAGTCTATTGCTGGCGTAGGTGTAGCCTTTTATTTAATGCTTGCACTACGTAAGCACCTTCGTGAACATCAATGGTTTGCAACAAAGCAAATTACAGAGCCAAATATTGCCCAATTGCTAGATATTGTTGCTCTAGGAACAGTTGCTGACGTGGTATCGCTTGATACCAATAATCGAATATTAGTTTCACAAGGGCTAAAGCGAATTAGAGCAGGGCAAACACGCCCTGGTATTCAAGCGTTATTGGAAATAGCTGGAAAAAATCAGCAGCGAATAGTGGCAAGCGATTTTGGCTTTGCTCTTGGGCCGAGAATCAATGCCGCAGGTCGATTAGACGACATGTCGTATGGTATTAACTGTTTACTAGCTAAAGATTTGATGACCGCAAGAACCATGGCTGCTGAATTAGACGAATTAAATAAAGCACGACGTTCGATAGAGCAAGGTATGCAGAGTGAGGCTGAAAAAATAATGGCTTCACTAAATTATGAAAAAGATAATTTACCCAACGCTATATCTCTTTTTCAAAGCGATTGGCACCAAGGTGTTATTGGTATTGTCGCGGGACGTTTAAAAGAGAAATTTCATCGACCAAGTATTGTTTTTGCGGCCGTTGATGTTGATAAACCCGGTGAAGAAATTAAAGGTTCAGCACGTTCTATCCCTGGGTTGCATATTCGCGATTTATTAGAGCATATTGATTCACAGCATCCAGGTCTAATCATTAAGTTTGGTGGCCATGCAATGGCGGCTGGATTATCTATTCATTCCACTAATTTTGAGCAATTTCAAACCCTATTTGAACAGTATGCGGGTGAATGGATAGCCGAAGAAGATCTAAAGGGTACATTGTTGTCTGACGGCGAATTAGCTGATTCAGAAATGACCTTAAGTTTCGCTGAGCAGTTAAGAGAGTCAGGTCCTTGGGGACAAAATTTTCCTGAACCAATGTTCGACGACACATTCGAATTGATTCAACAACGTATTGTTGGTGAAAAACATCTTAAAATTGTCGTCCAAAAAAATGGTAAAGTGTTTGATGGAATTGCTTTTAATGTTGATGTGTCTATTTGGCCAAATCAACAAACTAAGCATGTACATCTTGCTTATAAACTCGATATTAACGAGTTTAGAGGAAAACAAACCGTACAATTGATGATTGAAGATATTCGAGCTAACTAGGGCCTGTTGATCTTTCAGGGTTCAATTTTATTCAATTTAAAACGGATTTAATCGCGATGTGAGCTTTGTCTAATAGTCGTTCTCGGCTTTGTCTCCTGAGTCGCCCTACCTTCTGCATCCATGCAGTCGTATTATAAAAGCGAACAGCAATGAGTAAATTCGTTTTAAATGAACCCAAAGGGCAGCATGTGTTTGAAATTTATACTGCGTTATCGCATGTTCGAGTAGCCAGCTACACGTCACATACTCTGTCTTGTCTAAATCTCAAACATATTGCTGTAAAAGTAATCTCGAAAGATCAACAGGCCCTAAATAGTTTTCAAAAAGTCGATCATATCTGTAAGAACACCCTGAAATAGAGCCGCTAAAACCGATAAACTGACGTTTATTTACCCATGGTTTTACGTTACAATGCGCGACTATTTTTAATTTTTCAAACCTAATACCCATTAGTGTATTTGATAAATAACTTTTAAGTGCCTAAATACTCATGTTAGAAGTCAATCCCGTCATAAATAAAATTAAAGAAATTAAAGAACGTACAGAACTTTTACGGGGGTATCTTTGACTACGATCTTAAAGCGGAGAGATTAGTTGAAGTTACACGGGAGTTAGAGTCTCCAGACGTTTGGAATGATGCAGAACGTGCTCAAACACTAGGAAAAGAAAGATCGTCACTCGAAATGGTGGTAAAAACCATTGAAGACCTAGATGTGGGTTGCGAAGATATTGAAGGTTTAGTTGAACTTGCCGTTGAAGAGTCTGACGAAGATACTTTCAATGAAGCCGAAGCTGAAGCCTTAGAGCTTGACGAAAAGTTACAAAAACTTGAATTTCGCAGGATGTTTTCTGGCGATCATGATGAAAATAATTGTTACCTTGATATTCAATCGGGATCAGGTGGTACAGAGGCTCAAGATTGGGCGGAAATGCTAATGCGTATGTATTTACGTTGGGGCGAAGCTCATGGATATAAAACTGAGCTTATCGAAGTCACTGATGGCGATGTAGCGGGTATTAAAGGCTGTACCATTAAATACTCGGGTGAATATGCTTTTGGTTGGTTACGTACAGAGACAGGTGTGCATCGTTTAGTACGTAAATCACCGTTCGACTCAAGTGGTCGACGTCATACGTCATTTGCATCAGCGTTTATATATCCTGAAATTGATGACAATATTGAAATTGATATTAACCCAGCAGATTTACGTATAGATACGTTTAGAGCATCCGGTGCTGGTGGACAGCATGTAAACAAAACAGATTCAGCGATACGTATTACTCATGAGCCTACAGGAGCTGTTGTTGCTTGTCAGGCAGACCGCTCACAGCATAAAAACCGTGCAACGGCGATGAAGCTACTAAAAGCTAAGCTATATGAAATGGAAATTCAAAAGCAAAATGAAGGTAAACAAGAATTAGAAGACGGTAAATCTGATATAGGTTGGGGCAGTCAAATTCGCTCTTACGTATTAGATGATAGCCGCATTAAAGATTTAAGAACGGGTGTAGAAAATAGAAATACTCAAGCTGTTTTAGACGGCGATTTAGATAAATTCTTAGAAGCCAGTTTAAAGTCTGGCTTATAGAATCTATTTTCAAGAATATTGAAAATAGAAGTAGTATAAGCCAAACAAGCCCTATTAGATGGTGATTTAGATAAATTCTTAGAAGCCAGCTTAAAGTCTGGTTTGTAATTTTACACTTAAAACACCTTATTAAAATTATTGAAAAATTAAAGATAACTTTGGAATTAAAATGACAGATAAAGCCACTAAAGCAAGTGATTCACCTGCAGCACAAGATGAAAATAAACTCATTGCAGAGCGTCGTGTAAAGCTTGAAAAAATTCGCTCTAATTGTTCAGCTAATGGTTTTCCTAACGATTTTAATCGTGAACATTTAGCTGCAGACATTCAAGCTGAGCATGGTGAAAAAACCAAAGAAGAACTTGAAGAGCTACAAGTAACTTATGCTATTGCTGGTCGTGTTATGGCAAAGCGTGGCCCATTTTTAGTGATACAAGACTCGTCAGGTCGCATTCAAGGTTATGCTGAAAAAACAGTACAAAAAGAAATAAGAGCTAAATGGGGTTCTTTAGATATTGGCGATATTGTTGGCATTAAAGGTATTTTACATAAATCAGGTAAGGGTGACCTTTACGTGAATATGGATGTCTATTCATTACTAACTAAGTCGCTACGCCCGTTACCAGAAAAATTTCATGGTTTATCAGATCAAGAAACTAAGTACCGTCAGCGTTATGTTGATTTAATTATCAATGAAGATACACGTAATACCTTTAAAATACGTTCAAAAATAGTTGCGGGTATTCGTAACTTTTTAACACAGCGTGATTTTATGGAAGTTGAAACGCCGATGTTACAAATCATACCTGGTGGCGCAACGGCTAAACCTTTTATGACTCATCATAATACCTTCGATCTTGATATGTACCTACGTATTGCGCCAGAGCTTAACTTAAAACGTTTAGTGGTTGGTGGTTTTGACCGTGTGTTTGAAATTAACCGTAGTTTCCGTAATGAAGGTATTTCAACCCGTCATAACCCAGAATTCACCATGATTGAATTCTATCAAGCTTACGCTGATTACCATGACCTAATGAACACTACCGAAGAAATGTTACGTACTATCGCTCAAGACGTATTAGGCACCACTACTATCCGTAATACCGTTAAAAATGCTGATGGCGAAGTAATAGAAGAAAAGTTCTATGATCTTGGTAAGCCGTTTGCACGTTTATCAATGGTTGATGCTATTTTGAGTTACGGTAAAGATCATCGCGCAGCAGCAAGTCTTGATGAAGCAGTATTACGTGATCCAGAAAATAACTTTGATGCAATTAAAGCCATGGCTAAAGCCGTTGGCGTTAAAGAGAGCAGCGCTTCTAAAGTATGGGGTCCAGGTAAATACATTTGTGAAATATTCGAAGAAGTCGCAGAGCACTTATTAGACCAACCAACGTTCATTACTGAATACCCATGGGAAGTTTCGCCATTAGCACGTCGTAACGATGAAAATCCATTCATCACCGACCGCTTTGAGTTCTTTGTTGGCGGTCGTGAATTAGCCAATGGTTTTTCTGAGCTTAATGATGCTGAAGACCAAGCTGAACGTTTCCAAAAACAAGTAACAGAAAAAGATGCTGGCGATGATGAAGCGATGCATTACGATGCTGATTATATCAATGCTTTAGAATATGGTTTACCACCAACGGCTGGTGAAGGTATTGGTATTGATAGATTAGTGATGTTGTTTACTGATTCCCCAACGATTAAAGACGTAATTTTGTTCCCTCATATGCGTCCAGAAACTGATTAATATCAACTAAGTTGATAAGTAATAAAAAAGCCGCTAATGAGTTCATTAGCGGCTTTTCTACTTCTATGTCATTAGAATGTTTTTATCGAATCTGTAAGATCGTTTGGTTGAGTTGGTTATCAACCTCAAGCGATCTTGAGTTCGCTTGGAAGTTTCTCTGTGCTGAAATTAAATCAATCAACTCAGTTGTTAAGTTAACATTTGATTGTTCAAGTGCAGAAGAGTTAATTGTACCGTAAGTACCAGACCCCGCTTCCCCAGCTAATGCTTCCCCAGATAAAATACTTTCCTTCCAGTTGGTATTACCTTCTTGAGTTAACCCTTGGTTATTAGCAAAGCCAACTAAAGCTACACGCGATAATGCTTGCGATGTACCGTTACTGTATGTGGCTTGTACAAGTCCATCAGGACCTATGTCTAAACCTGTTAATCGACCCACAGGTAAACCATCTTGTTCTAAAGACGTTACTTCAAAACTTGAAGCAAATTGTGTTGGCTCGTTTGCGTTAGGCCCTGTAGCATCTAAATTAAAATCGATAATAATAGTTTGAGTATCATCTGACCCATTAGTTAAAATACCAGCACCAAGCGCGGCTGTTTGGAATCCACCAGTAGGAACTTGAGATACAAAATCACCACTTGAATTAAAGTTTAATCTCGCGCCATCAAACCCATTAATACCTACACCAGTCGCTGTTCCACCTAAGTCGGTTAAATCAACACGTTGATTGTCAACCGCGGCTGTAACAACCCAAGGGTTGGTTGCTGGAGGTCCAGCGACAGGCGCTTCTTTGATAAAGTAATAGGTCATGATGTGACTATCACCTAAAGAATCAAATACTGTTACCGACGTTGAATGGTTATAGGTTAGCGGATCAGTTAAATCAAAGTTACCTGGTGAACCACCAATAACAGAATCACCAGCAGGTAAGTTCATTCTCACATCAACTTCAGAAGTTAGTTGAGGGGCACCAGAAGCGGTAGGAATTCTTATTGGTTCTGAGGTACTTAAACTTACTGAAGAAGAGCTGCCGTCGGTGTTAACTGGGAAACCCAGTAAGTGTTGTCCGGCAGAGTTGATAATAAAATTATCTGAATTTAGTTTGAATTGACCAGCACGAGTATATGAAAATTCTAAGCTGTCTAATTCAGGCACAACGGCAAAAAAACCATTACCTGTAATCGCTAAATCAAGAGAGTTTTGGGTAAATTGAATACTACCTTGTTGAAATTGTTGAGCGACGTCTGATGTTAAAACACCATCACCCACTTTAGTGTTACCGGCAGCAAGTAAAGAGGCTGCGTACACATCAACAAACTCGGCACGGGATTCTTTAAAACCAACAGTGCTGACGTTAGCAATGTTATTTGACGTAACGTCTAGATCTTTCTGAGCAGCGTTTAAACCGCTCAATGCTATATTAAATGACATAAATCCACCTTATATGAATATATTTGTTGGTTACCCTTCAGACACTTCTACAACGTCTTGCAACGCCATTGAACTACCACCATTAAGATTTAATACTATATTTCCGCCAGCGCCAGACAACGTAACGCTATCAACTTTACGGTAAGTCATTGAGTGTAGTTCACTTGCTTGACCGTCAACTAAGCCAGCTACTCTAAAACGATATGCGCCGGTAGGTGCTGGAACTCCGTTACCGTCTAAGCCATTCCATGTAAAGCCTGTTTCTCCTGCTGCCATGCTACCCACGGCTACCGTTTGAATGATTTCTCCAGCGGTATTTTCAACATAAATATTTACGTTACTCGCGGCAGTATCGCTTTCAATTTTTCCGTTAACACTATCGCCTTCAGTCATACCGAAAGTATTATCATCAACAAGAACACTACGGCCAACTAAAGAAGATGCTTGAAGCGCTTGGCTTGATGACATCGACGTGGCAAATTGTGTGAACTTATCATTAAGTTGTTGTACACCATCGGTTGTTGAAAATGCCGTCATTTGCGAGATCATTTCATTGTTATCTGTCGGCTTTGTTGGATCTTGATGTGCTAATTCAGCAGTAAGCAATGAAAAGAAGTCTTCTTGTGTCAACATACCGTTGCTATCCTCAGCCTCGGTAATTGTTTCTTGTTGCCAGCGTAAAGAATCTAACGCTGTACCACTATCAATTGTACTCATTTCTTACTCCTAAAACGTAATTATCGTTGACCTAATAGCAATGTTTTATTCAGCATGTTTTTAGCCGATTCAGCTAATTGAACATTGGTTTGATATGAACGTGACGCTGATATCATATTGGTCATTTCTTCAATTACATTAACATTGGGCTTGTATATATAGCCGTCTTTATCTGCCATAGGATGTTCAGGAGAGTATTCAACGTTAAGTGGTTTATTGCTTTCAACCACACCTAAGACTTGAACACCCACTGAGTTTTCTTGGCCAGCGGCAGCTTTTTGCATCTCGGCGGCAAAAACTGGATGTCTTGCACGATAAGTTTCATCAATACTACTACTCACGCTATCAGCGTTGGCAATATTACTTGCTGTGGTATTTAAGCGCATAGATTGCGCGCTCATACCCGTTCCACTTATGTCAAATACGTTAAATAGGCTCATTATTATTGCCCTCCAGTGATTGCTTTTTTCAAGCCTTTAATTTTACCATTTAAAAATTGAAGACTGGCTTGATAGTGCATTGAATTATCTAGATACAAGTTTCGTTCCACTTGTACGTCAACACTGTTTCCATCGCCAGTATCTGGTTGATTTGGTATACGAAATTCAATGCCGTTATTGCTTTCGATACGGACATCGAGGTGTTTTTCATGAGTTTTACTCATGCCGGATTGTTGTTTACTTGCCGCTTGAGACAACATGCTATGAAAATCCATGCCTCTTGCTTTATATCCGGGGGTGTCAGCATTCGCGATATTTCCAGCGATCACTTCCGCTTGTTTAGAGCGAAGCTCTAAACTTTGGGGGTGTAACCCGAATGCTTTGTCAAAACTAATAGCCATAACATCACCTCTTTTGTAATTAAACTGACATATTCAAGTACTATGCCAAACAAAAGTGTCAAAATTATGGGGATGGAATGATGGAGGGTAAAGTTACTATTTATCAGTTACTTATTTCTTTTGGTAAACAATGCCTGGATTACAGCGTAGCATGTCAAAGTCTTGATTCAGTCCTGACAACGATTCTGACGCACCTAAAAATAAATAGCTTTTATTATTTAAAACGCCACTTATTTGGGACAGTATTTTGGTTTTTATTTCAGGTGAAAAATAAATAAGCACATTACGGCAAAAAACGAGATCATATCGTCCCATTAGACTGTAACTATTTAATAAATTCAGTTGTCTAAAACTCACCATTTTTTTAACTGAGTCTTTAACTTTCCACATACCATTTTCACTAGGTTCAAAAAACTTACGTTTTCTTTCGTCTGATAGTCCTCGGGAGAGTGCTAAGCTGTCGTAATGACCATACTTACAATGCTCAAGCATAGTGGTAGATATGTCGGTTCCAACTATTTGCACGCCCATTGAAAACGCTCTAGGGTTAGCTTGTTGATATTCTTGAATAGTCATTGCGATAGAGTAAGGTTCTTGGCCTGATGAACTTGCAGCAGACCAAATTTTAAGTGGCGTTTTTCGTTCAGCTAAAGCAGGTAAAATTTTACTTTTCAATAATTTGAAGGGGTAGTCATCTCTGAACCATAAGGTTTCATTGGTTGTCATGGCATCGATGACCGCTGCCCGCAATTGACGTTCGGCAGGGCTTAATGTTCTTTCCACCAAGCTCCCTAAAGAGTCAATGTTAAAAGTTGTCATTAATGGAGCTAAACGACTTTTAACTAAATATTGTTTATTTTCACCTAAAACAATACCGCATTGCTGTTCTAGAAATGTTCTAAAGTCGTTGTAACTTTTATCGTTGAGTTGTCTATTCGGCACTAGCACAAATCCTTAAACAACATGGTTAAATAATTATTCTTCAATTTTAAGCCATTTCTTTACTGCTGTTGCTAACTCGTCGGGATGAAATTTAGGAATGAAATCATCAGCGCCAACTTTTTCTACCATGGCATTATTAAATACGCCACTTAATGAAGTATGGAGTATAATTGGCATAGCACGCATACGTTCATCTGCTTTAACTTCTGCGGTTAAGGTATAACCGTCCATTTCGGGCATCTCAATATCTGAAATCATTAAGGCGACTTTTTCTGTAATACTGTTTTCACAGGTTTCGGTAATTGCTCTTAGTTGATTTAAGGCATCTTGACCGTTTTTAGCCAATACAGTATTTAACCCTAAAGGCTCTAATGCTCGTTTAACCTGGTTGCGAGCAACCGTTGAGTCATCAGTAATCATCACTATTTTATCGCCAACCTGCTCACCAACGGTAGCATCAATGACGTCTTCACTTAAGTCTGTTGATACTGGGTTAATTTCATTGAGTATTTTTTCAACATCTAAAATAGAAACCATTTCATTGTCTATTTCGGTAACTGCAGTTAAATAGCTTGATTTCCCAGCCCCTTCTGGTGGGGGCATGATGTCTTTCCAGCTGAGCGTAGTAATTCGTTCCACCCCTCCAACTAAAAAGCCCTGAACACTACGGTTATACTCTGCTATTATGATAAAACAATTTTCAGTTTGTACTATTTCAGGACCACCGGTTGCTTTACTTAAATCGATCACTGAAATGGTTTGACCACGAATATGAGCGATACCTTTAATGAACTTATCTTGGTTAGGTAGCGGAGTTAAGCGAGGGCATTGCAGTACTTCACGAACTTTAAAGACGTTAATACCAAAACGCTGTCGACCCACGAGCTTAAATAATAATAACTCAAGTCTGTTTTGTCCTACCAACTGTGTGCGTTGGTTAACTGAATCTAAGATACCTGCCATACAAACCTCATTTAAAATTATGTCTCAGTAAATAGGCATAATTCTTGAAAGTGTAGATATAAAAACTTACTGACTTTTTTTTGACAATAAGTACATATTCTTTCGTCTTATAATAAGCATAGACGACTATTTTAATATACCAAAAAAGATAACAATATTTATGAATTACATAAAATTATCACTGTTCATTTTAGTTGTAATACCGTTGCTCTCTGTTGAGTGTTTTGGCAATACATCAAACAAAAATGAACTTATCGAATTGGTAAAATCCTTTGTTAAAAGCAATATTGCTGTGCCTTCAAAAGGTAGGATAGAAATTAGTGTACCAGCAATTGATCCACGAATTAATATAAAAGCTTGTTTATCAAAGCTTATTCTAAATATACCTGAAAACCATAATGGTAGAAACGTAAATGTTAAAATAGTTTGTCAGGACAAGGCTCCATGGCAGCTTTATATCCCGGTAAAAGTGAATACAACAATACCTGTTTTGGTTTCAACGCAAGTTTTAGCAAAAGGGAGTATTATCAATGAAACGAATACTCAGGTTGAATATAAAACTACAATTAGTTTACGTGGTGAAAATATAAGTGATGTTGGCGGTATCTCGGGCGGGCGTTTAATGCGCAGGTTGTCAAAAGGGGCTGTAGTGTCTCCGCGCAACATTTGTTTAGTGTGCAAAGGGGAGTCAGTTACGATTATTGCCAAATCTAAAGACTTTACTATTAAATCTTCAGGTGTTGCTTTAACAAATGGTAGTTATGGTAAACAAGTTCGTATTAAAAATAATCGCTCTGGGCGGGTAATTAATGCTAGGGTAGAGTCTATAAATAAAGTGGTAATTAATTTATAATTTGGATTAAAGAAATAATACGTACTGCCGATAAAGTGGTAGAGATTATAAAGCGTTGTTATTAGGATATTACTATGCCATTAAATATCAATAACTTGAACAATACTAATCAAGTTAAACAAAATGTTGAGCAGCAGAATCAAATAAAAAAGCAAGTCGTACAAAATGCTAACACTGAACAGGTTAAAACGACTCGTCAAGATTCGGTGTCTTTGACTCCTCAAGCTAAACAGTTAACTGAGTTGCAAAAAAAATCGGGTGATGAACCTGTTTTGAATCAAAAGAAAATTGAGCAACTTAAAAAAGCGATTTCGTCTGGCGAATATAAAATTGATCCAGAAAAATTAGCGAAGAATATCGCTAGTTTTGAATTTAATATTGACTAACTATAGAGTATTTATTTGTGTCAGAGCCTTTAACTATCAATAATTTATTAACACTGCAGCTGAAACAGCTCAGTGATTTAGAGGTTCTATTGAATGAAGAGCAGCAGATACTACAACACCATGACCCTGAAGCCTTAGTTGCGATTAACCATACTAAAACAGAACTTTTGAGTAAAATTGAATCTACCGATCAACATTTGTCGAGTAGCTCACAGTTTATCAATGGTAAACAAAATGGCCAATACAGCCAAGAGTTACAATCGATAGAACGTTTGTTAGATACGTGTAAAGAACAGAATCAAATGAATGGAGAGATTATTAGTAAGTCTCAACTTTCCGTTGAACGTATGCGAATAGCTTTATTAGAAAATAATACGAAGTCGACCATGACCTATGACAGTAAAGGTAAAAAAAGTGGTGGCTTAAGCCGGATGAATATTAAAGCGTAATATTTCTGTCCTGCGGAGCTTTATGTATCACAATAAAAAACCTGCGATAAGCAGGTTTTTTTGTCTATATTTTGTGGTCTATAAAGCAGTAGCTATCATCCGTAGATGGGTATTAATAATACTGAATATTTTTAATCTTTTTACTTCTGCTCGAAGCATTATAAATATCGTAAACATCTTTAAAGTCTAGACTTAATTCAGTGGTGTAAGTATCACCCACGGGATAGCTTTTTACGACTTTAGCACCACGGATAATACCTCTAATAGAAGCATCTAGTTGCTGATTATTCATTAGCAAATTAGACATACTCGTTTTGCCATCAATCTGCTGACCGTAAACTTGTTCAGCCAACTCAGCATAAGCGGCAAGTTTAGAAGCATTAATTGCCATCAACATACGTTGTGTTTTATGTTTAGATTTTTGTAAACTGATTGGTGCTTGGCCAATAGCTTGTAAAACAGGAAATGACTCAGGTTGGGTTGCTTCCCACTCAATATGTTTATCGTAAAAAGATGAGCAACCGCTCATGGCAACGACACATGATAATATTGATGTTTTTAATAGTAATTTAATCATATTATTCACCATTACTTCTGAATTTCTACAGCTCTATCTTCTGTTTTAAGCATTTCGCTGTCGCGGATGATTAAGCCGTCTCTTATCTTTACATTTTCATGTCGATTGAATTCGTCGCCAATTACCCAAGCAGGTATAAAAGATTGTGCAGAAGCTACTACCACTCTCGATTGCATGCCAATCATTCTGGCATTAACCATAATGCCATCATCTTTTTCCATCATAGTACCGGTTACTACGTAGTCAATAATCTGGCGTTTTGGTAGTTCTTTCCAATCTCGACTAAAAACGTAGTCACCTTCTTTGGTAACACGAATATGTCCTGTGGTTTTAAAATCAATCACAACCAAACCATGTCTTTGAAATTCATGGATGAAATTTTCAGATAGTTGATTTCCTAACCAATTTGTAGACTCTAAATCGTTAAGGTTTACAAACGATGCAATAGCCACCGGTGTTTTAGGGTTAACAAATGAACTACTCTCAAGCATTTGAAACGCTAAGCCTTTTACCACATCATTAATGGCATGTTTGGGTAAGTCGTAACTATTAATTTCACCTTTGTCTACATGAGTAGAGGTGTAAAAATTATCTTCTGTTTGACTTGTACACGACATTAATGTCGGCAATAGTAATGGAATGAGCCACTTTTTCATTGTGCTTTCCTCAGTTGTATCGTTACTTCTGTTGGATAATTCAAAGCATAATTCACGCCAACATCTTTTAAACTTTCCATATAAAAAGTAAATAAATGGCATGGGCATAAAATATGCATATCTAGAGTCATACGATAACGACTAAATATAGACATTTAGTTACCTGTAATAAATAGCGGAATGTTATATGCGATTATTAATACTTACCTGTTTACTTTTTACTACACTTATTGCGAAAAGCCAGTGGTATGAAACACAGGGACAAGCATATATTACTAATAACGAGAGCGAAGCTGCTCGTGTAATCGCGATGGAAAATGCATTAAAGCGTGCTTTATTAGTTGCAGGAGCTTCGGTATCTAGTGTTCAGCAAGTGATCAATGGGGTGCTGACTGAAGACCTTATTAGTATACGAGCTTCAGGTACAGTGAACTCTTTTGAATTACTCGAAGAAACACATATCGGAAATATGTTAACCGTAAAGATTCGTGCCGATATATTTCCTCAAGAAAAACAATGTTTTTCGGCAGATTACAGGAAATCAATTTTATTAACACGAAGTAATATATTGTATCGAGAGCAAGCCAATATTGGTGATATTTATGATCTTGATAGCGAAGTAGTACGAAAAATTGGTTCGAAAATAAATGATCAAGGCCATTATTTAGATGCTAAATTAACCATAAAGAACAAAAATAGTTTTTCTCGACTTAATGAGAGTATGCAGCGAGATAAAATCAAAGCATTGGTGATGTCGTTATCTGATCATACCGATACACAATTTGTGATGTTTTCAGAAATCGAAGATTTATCTTTTACTGAGCGAACTAACAGTCGCCTAAAATTTTGGTCATCAGACACCTTCGATCGACATTTCACGTTTAAACTTTATATATATAATGGTGATAACGGAGAGCTAGTTTTTGACAAACAATATCGACAAAGTGCTCCTTGGACCTTCGAAAAAAGGGCTAAAGTTGATACTAGAAGTAACACCTTTTGGCGTAGTGAATTTGGCAGTGCGATAAACCATACGCTTGATACTATGCTTACCGATATTGACGAAAATATGATGTGCCAACCCACTCGAGGTAAAATACTTCGAGTGGATGGCAATACTTTGATGTTTAACTTAGGCGAGAACCATGGCGTTAAAGTCGGGGATGAATTTTCATTAATGCATCTGCACAACTTCACTGCCGACTCAGGGAAAACCTATGCGGGCTTTAATGTGAGTTCTTACAAGGTAAAAGTCACTAGCACCACGCGTGAAAGTGCTACGGCGAAGACCTCTGATAATCATTTATTAGGTAACATTCAAATTAATGATATTGCTGTCAGATATTAGGGTCTGTTGATCTTTCAGGTATGTTTTTGCAGCAATGCGTTTGGTTTTTAATACAAGGTATAGTGATTGGTGTGTGGTTATTCCCCACAAAATCACTATAACGCAGTAAAAAGAGCAAACTCATGCTGCCCGTAGGGTTCATTTAAAAGCGCTTTACTCTGCGTCAAACGTTTATGACATAGAATAACTATGTTACAAAACGTTTTCCTTGATTAAAACGCTTTTAATTTGAACGAAATTCATACTCGAAAGATCAACAGGCCCTAACGTGTAATTTAATAATCAAATATTTGAATAGTATTTAGACCTTAAGTTAGTTCACGCGGAATAGGAAATAACTTAATATATTGTAACTATTCAGCTAAAAGAACAGAACGTACCACAGAGGTCACAGAGAGCACTGAGAAAAAATATCGAGCTGTATTTTCTCTGTGTAGCGCAGCGTTTCGGTGTTCTCGGTGGTGTATTATTTAAGTACTGAATAGTTACAATATATTTAATATTAATTGACCCCATAGCTCAGCTGGATAGAGCAATCCCCTCCTAAGGGATAGGTCGCAGGTTCGACTCCTGCTGGGGTCGCCATTTTTTATCTATACCTAAGTTTGGTTTGTTGTCCTGTATTTTGTTCGAACCGTTGTTATGGATAGTTAACCTGAGGTTTGAATAAGAGTTTTGTAATGCAATGAAATTAAAAGATAAAACTTTATTTTACTTCCAGTGACGGTATTTTATTGTTTATCAAGGCATTTTTATTCTCCAATAGCAGGCTATTGGGAGTAAAAATACAGCTTCCGCGTCCTGCTAGCGCTAAGTACCTCCATCCATGGAGGCAACGCAGAAAAAGATTAAAATAGCGTTATTGGGCAAATTGTCTTATCCGAAGCTCAGGTTAGTTACATTTTCAATAAATTATAGTGTCAGTAGGGATAGAAAATGGAGTACTTTATGTTGTAAATTTAGCTATTTTACTTACATTTTTCGTACAAATTGATAGGATGATTTAATTGACCATTTGGACGGTCATTGTCAGAATACAATCAATTGATTTTTATTGATTTATATTAATCATATCGCCAATAATCTAGGTTAAGGACATTTACATGAGATTTTTTCGTGCTATAGCTTTTTCGTCAATCATGCTTTCTCCTCTTATCCAAGCATCTACACTTGTTACTGTTGAAGATGCTAAAGATTTGCTTATGAACCCAACCCGTAGTGCACCTGCTATTGTGATTAGTTTAAATCAAGGAAATATTCCAGCACAAACTTCGGGTGTGCTCACTAAGGTGTTAGCGAATGTGGGCGATATAGTAAACAAAGGTGAAACCCTTGCACTGGTTGATTGTATTAATAATATCTATAAACAAAAAGCAGAAGCCGCTAAATTTTCACAGCTTAAAACGCAGTTATTATTTAATAAACGTGACTTAAAGCGTGGTCAAAAGTTGGTAAAGCAAAATAATATTGGCGAAGCAGAGTTAGATCGCATGTCAAGTGCTGTAGATATTTCTCGCTCTGAGCTTAGCGTTCAACAAGCTATTTTGGATATGGCTTTTTTACGCGTCAGCCGTTGTAGTATTAAAGCGCCGTACACTGGTGTGGTAACTAAGCGCATTGCCAGTGTAGGAGAGATGATTGAGTATGGAAAACCTGTTATCGAAATGTTGGAAACCAATAGTTTAGAAGTATCAGCTAAAATAGCGAATAGTGATGAGGCTAGTTTCAAAGAAGCAAGGTCTTATATTGTTGATATGAGCGGTAAGCAGTATAAAGTTACATTGCGAGCATTATTACCTGTGATAGAAAGTAATGCTAGAAGTCGTGAAGCTCGGTTTATTTTTTCCTCGAGCAAGGCTTTTTCTGGAAGTACAGGGCGTTTACGTTGGGAAAGTCCCATTGCATATTTACCTGCCCATTTATTACAAAAACGCGATGGTAAGAATGGTTACTTTATTGTCGATGATAGTAAGAGTAATAAAATAGCAAAATTTATCGAAGTTTTATCAGCAGAAGAGGGGCGGCCTCTTTTATTTAATGCCACTCTACATACTAAAATTGTCACCGATGGACGGCATAGCTTGCAAGATGGCGATGAAGTCGATTTAACTACGTTAAACATGAAAGATCATGAGGATGATTTGTAATGTGGTTACGTAATTTAATTAAAAACCATGTATTAACGAATTTAGTCTTTGTGCTAATCATGTTTGTTGGTGCAGTCACTTACCAACAATTGCCGCGTGAACAAGATCCTTCTATTAACTTCAACTGGGTACAAATTACGACTTTTTTACCCGGCGCATCTGCAAAGGACGTTGAACAAAAAGTTACCGATGTTATTGAAGAATCAGTGGATAAAATACAAGATATTAAGTTCGTATCTAGCACGAGTCGCGAAGCTATTTCGAGTATTTTAGTGCGCTTTCAAGACCTAGATGAACGCCAGTTTGATAAACGTGTCTCTGATTTACGTCGCGAAGTAAATAACGCAGAAGACAAGTTACCCGAAGAAGCTGAAAGACCGACTATATTTGAAGTAACGTCGGCAAATGCTTTTCCTACCGCAACCGTGGTTGTATCAGGTCTTGCTGATGATGAAAACTTAAGAAGACAAGCTAGAGCATTAGAAAAAGACTTAGCGCGGATTCCTGGGGTTGATCGTGTACAAGATACAGGTTTACGAGAGCCTGAAATACAAGTGCGATTTGATTTAGATAAAATTCAAAACCTGGGTATTTCTCCAGTGACCATTGCTGATTCCATTAGTACTTTTTTTACTGATGTTTCAGCAGGTACCGCTCGCATAGCAAAAGATCAATGGCTGGTTAGAATACAAGGAACAACAACGGATCCTGAGGTGTTAGCACAGCTACCTATATTAACAGCGAATGGGGCTGTATCAGAACTTAGGTTGACCGATGTTGCTCAGGTGGTTCGATCTCGAGCAAAAGCAGATCGAATTGTAAACTTCCAGGGAAATCCCGCCGTTTTATTTGCCATCATGAAACAAGAAAGTTCAAATACTCTTGAGCTAGTAGAACGAATCGATCAATTTATTAATGAACGAAATAAAGTCAGTGGTGAACTAGGCGTTCAATTCACCCTAGTAGATGATCAAACCTTAATCACTAAAAATGCCTTAAATATTATGCAAACCAATGCCATTTTTGGCTTGTTATTTGTACTCGTTGTTACTTGGTTCTTCCTCGGTGGACGCGTGAGTATGTTGGTTACTATTGGTATTCCATTTACCTTGGCAGGAACTTTTATTGTATTGGAAGCATTAGGGCAAACACTTAATACCTCAGTGCTGTTAGCAATTGTTATTGCGTTAGGTATGTTAGTTGACGACGCCGTTGTTGTGGTTGAATCTATTTATTATCGATTACGCCAAGGGTTAAGGGGGATCGATGCCGCTTGGACTGGTTTACAAGATGTGATCAAACCGGTTACAGCATCGGTATTAACCACTATGGCTGCTTTTTTACCGTTAATGTTATTACCTGGTTTGTTAGGTGATTATATGATGGTAATTCCATTGGTGGTAACCGTTGCACTGGCTTTTAGTTTAGTAGAAGCCTATTGGATGCTACCAGGACATATATTAGCGGCAAAAGTAAATTTTGATCAGCCGAGTAAAATGGACTTATTCCGTCAGCGAACGATTCATAAGCTTAAAATTAAATACGGCTTTGGTTTGTTAAAAGTCATGCGTCACCCTAAAAAAACATTAGCAGGGATGTTTTTATTATTAGTTTTGGCTGTCGGGTCAATTGCTGCTGGTTTAGTGAGAACAGACTTTTTTGCTGCTGATACCATACGTTTATTTTATGTCAATGTAGAGATGCCTCCAACAAGCTCTTTACAAAATACAATGAAAAAAGTTCAAGAAATTGAAAAGTTAACGAATGCAGGGCTTGAAGATGCAGAGAAGCGTTCAGTAGTCGCTTATGCCGGCCAAGTGTTTACCGACTTAGCGCCATTGTTTGGTGATCATTTAGGTCAAGTTTTAGTTTCATTAAACCCTCGAAAAGGTGATATGAGAACGGTTGAACAGCTTATTGAAGATACCCGAAAACGTTTGTCTGGAGTTGTTGGACCAACCAATATTACTTTTTTAAAGCTTGCTGGAGGACCACCGACGAGTAAACCAATCAGCGTTAAAGTCCGTGGCGATGATTATCAAGAATTACGTTTAGCGACAGATGCCTTAACCGATTTTATAAGTAAAGATGGTCGCTATTTAGATATAAGCGATGATGACTCTAAAGGGCGTTTTGGTTTACAACTAAAAATGAATGTAGATGCGATTAATCGCTTTGGTGTAAAACCGAGTGACGTACAACGATCGATTAAAATGTTAGTTGACGGAGAGATTGTTAGTTATGTTCAGGAGTCGGGAGATCGTATTGCCATACGTGTAAAGTCAACCGCTGCCGAAATTAACCAATTTGAGAATATTGACAGCTTGTTACAGCTGACTATTCCTAGTGTTAACGGTACTGATATCGAACTACGTGATTTAGTTGATATAGAAACCATTCAAGTTAAAGGTAATTTAAAACACTATAATTTCAAACGGACGATCACACTAGAGTCAGACCTTAACAAAGAGGTGATAGATACTGTAGAAGCCAATCAACTTATTCAAGATCATTGGGCAATAATTGCCGCCGAATTTCCAAATACAGCTTTAGATTTTTCAGGCGAGCTTGATGATATTCAAGAAAGTATCGACTCTATTGGCGTGTTATTTTTATTCGGTATTGGTTTGATGTATTTAATTTTAAGTACTCAATTTCAAAGCTATTTCCAGCCATTAATGATCTTGTTAACCGTACCACTTGCCTTTGTTGGAGTAACGTTAGGTTTGTTGGTATCAAGTCATCCGCTGAGCTTGTTTACCATGTATGGCATTGTAGCGCTTGCTGGTATCGCGGTTAACTCCTCTATTGTGTTAATTTCTACAGCCAATGACAATATAACCAAGGGGATGACATTAATACACGCTACGTTTTACGCTGCGCGTCGACGTATGTTACCTATATTAATAACCACACTAACAACGGTTGCAGGTTTGTTTTCATTAGCATCAGGTCTTGGTGGCGATTCACTTATTTGGTCACCTGTTGCTACATCGATTGTTTGGGGGCTGATTTTTTCATCTTTTCTTACGATGTTTGCTATCCCAGCCTTATATCAATTAGTGATGCGTGGCGCTCATGCCAAAATAAACAACGTAGACAATAACGCTTAAGCTTCATCTAAGAACAAATGCGCTGTAGAAAATAATCTGCAGCGCATCCTCTCTCTTCTTATTTCAAACCATCCTTTCAAAAATTTTGTGGCACTTTTATTGCATTTCTATTTTTAATATTTAAATAGATGAGATTCGTTATGGATAAAATGCTTTATATTGCCATGAGTGGGGCTAAGCAAAACATGCAAGCCTTAGCGGTTAACGCAAATAACCTAGCGAATGCAAAAACCACAGGCTTTAGAGCTGATCTGGCGCAAGCTAGGTCGATGCAAGCATTCGGTGAGGGTTTACCTACTCGCGTGTTTTCAATGACCGAAGTCGCCAGCCAAAACTTTGACAGTGGTGCTTTATCATCTACAGGTAGAAGTTTAGATATCGCGATTGAAGGGCCTGGTTGGATTGCTGTTCAAGCACAAGATGGCTCAGAAGCTTACACTCGTGATGGACACCTACGTTTAACTGAAACTGGTGCACTAGAAACATCTGACGGGGAATTAGTTATAGGTGAATCTGGCCCTGTATTTATTCCTTTACCGGTTAATAATATCCAAATAGGTCGAGACGGAACGATTATGGTTCAACCTGAAGGTGCGCCAAGCTCTATTCAGGAAGAAGTAGGTCGTATTAAATTTGTAAATCCGAACAACCGAGCATTGGAAAAAGGCAATGACGGTTTATTTCGCCGTAAAGATGGCAACGTAGAACAAGCCGATATAAACGTTAAGGTTGCAAGTGGCATGCTTGAATCAAGTAACGTAAACCCAGTAAACGAAATGACAGAAATGATTGCATTACAAAGACAATTTGAAATGCAGTTAAAACTTATGAAAACCGCTGAAGAAGTAGACTCAAGTGCATCTGCTTTATTACGCGCTTTCTAAACAATTTTTGAGGTGATTTATGAACCCAGCATTATGGATCAGTAAAACCGGCTTAGATGCGCAAACTAAAGAAATTGCTGTAATTTCTAATAATTTGGCGAACGCGAGTACGGTTGGATTTAAAAAGAGTCGAGCGGTTTTTGAAGATTTGCTTTATCAAACGATTAATCAACCAGGTGGACGCTCTGCCCAAGATACTGAAATGCCATCCGGCTTGATGTTAGGGGCCGGTACAAAAGTTGTCGCCACGCAAAAAATACATACTCAAGGCGATATGATCACTACGGATAATTCCTTGGATTTAATGATTCAAGGTGAAGGTTTTTTCGAAATCCAATTACCCGATGGGAGTTCTGCGTATTCAAGAAATGGTCAGTTTACCATGGACGATGAAGGTAATGTCGTTACACCGGGAGCCGGTTATTTAATGCAACCTCAAATCACTATTCCAGCCGATGCACTTGCCATTACGGTATCGCAAGACGGTGAAGTGTCAGTGAAGTTGCAAGGCCAAGCAGAACCAGCAGTAGTAGGACAAATAAATACTGTTAACTTTATCAATCCTATGGGGTTAGAGCCTGTTGGACAAAACTTGTATGTAGAGACTGCTGTAAGTGGTGCTCCACAACAGGGAGTTCCTGGATTAGAAGGTTTTGGCATGTTAGTTCAGGGGGCGCTTGAAACATCTAACGTTAATACCACGGAAGAACTTGTTAACTTAATTGAAAGCCAACGTGTTTACGAAATGAACTCAAAAGTGATTTCAGCCGTTGACCAAATGCTTAGCTACATCAATCAACAATTATAAACAATTTACACGTTTATTTTTGTTAGGAGGGGTTATGAAAACTTTATTTTTAATGCTGATTGTTTTTATTCAATTAGTCGGCTGTGCCAATATTGAACAAGCCAAAATATTACCTAACGATCCTGACTTCGCACCAATTTTACCTGAAATGGAAGAAGAGCCAGTAGTGCCAACAGGCTCTTTATTCAAAGAAAATTACGTTAATAATATTTATTCTGACTCTAAAGCACATCGTGTCGGCGATATCATTTCTGTGGTATTAAGTGAAAATACCCAAGCGCAGAAAAACGCTAAAACAGAATTAACTAAAGACAATTCTGCAAATCTTGGATCCGTAATAGGATTAGGTGGTGCGCCTATAACCTTTAAAGGTGATTCTCTAGAGTTCGGTTACAGCCAAAATTCAGAGTTTAGTGGTGATTCTAAATCAGATCAAAGCAATAGTCTTTCAGGTAATATTTCTGTTCATGTATTAAAAGTACTACAAAACGGCAATTTAATGATCCGTGGTGAAAAATGGATGTCATTAAATAATGGCGATGAGTATGTTCGGTTAACCGGTATTATTCGTGCTCAAGATATTAGTTCTAGTAATACCATTATGTCTAGCAAAGTAGCTAATGCCCGTATTCAGTATGCAGGGACAGGATCTTTTGCTGACACCCAAGAGCAGGGGTGGTTGTCTAAATTTTTCGGGAGTTCATGGTGGCCTTTATAACACTTAACGTGTTGTTCATCGGCTTTAATGAAAGGGTATTATCATGAAATTATTATCTAAAGTAAGTGTGTTTTTTCTTAGTGTTAATATTTGTATTAGCTTTGTATTAACGGCGAATGCACAACGAATTAAAGACTTAACAGACGTTGCTGGCGTACGTTCTAACCAAATATTAGGCTATGGATTGGTGGTGGGTTTACCTGGAACAGGTGAACAAAGTCCGTTTACTGAGCAGAGTTTTAAAACGATGTTAAGTAACTTCGGGATCACTATGCCTGCGAATTTAAAACCAAAAATTAAAAACGTAGCAGCGGTAGCCGTACACGCAGAGCTTGAAGCCTTTGCTAAGCCGGGTCAGAAAATCGACATTACGGTATCTTCAATGGGATCAGCACAAAGTTTACGTGGCGGCACCTTGTTACAAACAGTATTAATGGGGATTGATGGTAAGGCATATGCAATCGCTCAAGGAAGTTTAGTAGTAAGTGGATTAGGTGCAGAAGGCTTAGATGGTTCAAAAATTGTAGTTAATACACCTACCGTCGGTCGTATAGCTAATGGTGCGACGGTGGAGCGAGAAGTTATTTCTCCTTTTGGTTCAGGTGATCACATAACCTTTAATCTTCATAAATCTGATTTTACTACAGCTAAGCGTTTATCTGACACCATTAATGATCTCATTTCGGGCTCAGCTCGTGCGATTGATGCAACGTCTGTTCGTGTTAATGCACCACGTGATTTAGCTGATCGTGTAAGTTTTTTATCGGTTTTAGAAAACTTAGAATTTGAACCAGGCCGTCCATCGGCAAAAGTTATTGTAAATTCACGAACGGGTACGATTGTTATTGGTTCAGATGTACGTTTACTACCAGCGGCCATTACCCATGGTGGAATTACAGTCACTATTAATGAAGTACAAGACGTATCTCAACCTAATGCCTTTGCTGAAGGTGACACGGCAGTTACGACACAATCAATCGTTGATGTGAATAAAAATGATAATAGAATGTTTGTTTTTAATCCCGGAGTTACATTAGACACATTAGTTAGGGCTATTAACCAAGTTGGTGCTGGTCCTGGCGATGTTATGGCTATTCTCGAAGCGCTTGAACAAGCGGGTGCATTACGTGGGGAGCTGGTTGTTATTTAGTGATTAAATCACTAAATACGACTTGTCATATATGACTAGACTGACGGATGCGCAAAACTTTTTAGATGTAAATGGTTTATCTTCTGTTCGTATGCAGTCTAAGTCGACCGATAAAGCAGAAAAAGAAGCAGCATTACAAACTGCCGCCAAACAGTTTGAAGCGATATTCATGCAAATGCTAATGAAAAGTATGCGTAGCGCTCAAGAAGTTTTAGAGTCAGACAGTCCTTTTAACTCAGAAAGTACCAAGTTTTATCGTGACATGCATGATCAACAAATGTCGTTAGAGCTTTCTAGTAATGGTTCATTAGGATTATCAGATCTTATTGTTCGTCAACTAGGTGGTGATAGTGAAAACTATACGCCTCATACTTTTATTCGTAGTAATGGCAACTTAGATTCACGTGGTAAAAACACCTTTGATTTACAAAACACACGCGATCCTTTGCCCAAAACGATCCCGTTGGATCGTCAAACAAATGACGAAGATATCCCACAATATTTATCAAGGAATGTAGATAAAAGCACTGAAAATTCCGTTCAATTTAACTCACCACAAGACTTTGTTACAGCGATCACCGAATCAGCCAAGCAAGTACAAGCCAAATTAAATATTCCCTTTGAAGTTGTTATTGCTCAAGCCGCCTTGGAAACCGGCTGGGGTAAAAAAATTATTAAGACAAATCAAGGTGATAGTTCAAATAATTTGTTTAATATTAAAGCGGATTCTCGCTGGGATGGCAACAAAACATCTACTGAAACATTAGAATTTCAACAAGGAGCAATGGTTAAAAAGCGCGAGCCCTTTCGTGTTTACGACTCCATTTCTGATAGCGTTAATGATTACATTAACTTCTTGACTACCAACGAAAGATATAAACCCGCCCTTGAGCAATCATCTAATGTGGAACAGTTCCTGCATAGTTTACAAAGTGCTGGTTACGCCACTGATCCCAATTATGCAAATAAAATTATGGGTACATTAAAAACTGTAACTGGCTTACTAAATAAATAACTAAAACTTTTATAAAGACAGTAAGTTATTTTATTTCTTTTGAATTACTGGTTGGAGGGCAATCATGGCTGTGAGTTTATACAATACAGGTGTAAGTGG
>Ga0209395_1000716_pt1 | contig 47812 bp, 39 predicted proteins | sample GOMGulsemesocosm_3_FD_184635 | JGI IMG/M metagenome (GOLD analysis project Ga0209395, IMG submission 184635) | Methane-oxidizing microbial communities from mesocosms in the Gulf of Mexico - GOM9D Gulf of Mexico (SPAdes) (version 2) | ecosystem: Environmental > Aquatic > Marine > Cold seeps... | reverse complement strand
TGGATGCGGCTGAAAAGAAATGGCGAAAAAGCCATCAACAGGCGATTTAAACCGCCGCCCGACAGCCCGACTTGCATCCCAGAACTAAACGATCAGTTCGGTTTAGCTATTGCTGCTGATTTAATGGATGCGGCTGAAAAGAAATGGCGAAAAAGCCATCAACAGGCGATTTAAACCGCCGCCCGACAGCCCGACTTGCATCCCAGAACTAAACGATCAATTCGGTTTAGTTCCGGGCGCTGATTTAATGGATGCTGTTGCAATGCAATGGCGAGAAAGCCACTAATAAGACGTATCAAACTTATGTCCCACAGCCAGATAAACACTAGGTTTCGCTACGCTGTGCTATTTGCATTAGCGCTACATGCTATGGGCATTTTAAGTTTTGGCTTTACCCAGGCCAACCATCATAAAGCATCAACTATTGAAGTCACACTGGCGAAATTGGAAACACAACAGCGCGATGAACAAGCCGATTTTTACGCCGCCATAAACCAGCGGGGCAGCGGCGAATCTGAACAAGTAAAGCAGCTTAGTGAAGTGCAATCAAATGCCCAAGATAGCCCTAGTGACAGCCTCTCTGCTACACAGCTTAAAAGCGATACCCACCGCGAGCAAGCAGAAAAAAGCCAACAGTCAGCGGATCCAGCAACGGCTGAATTTGAACTGCTTATCAGCACCGAATCAGCTCATCGGTATGCATTAAAAGAACAAACACAAGCAAACCAAAGCACTGCAAAAACGGGACAGCCATTAAGCCGATCTGAGGAAATTGTCGCTTTGCACTCGCAGATAACACTGCGCCGTCAATTACTGGCAAAGAGCCCGATAACACGTACTATCACCACCATGTCTACCAAATCACACCAAGATGCTGCCTACCTAGAAAACTGGCGAAAACGTATTGTAACTGTCGGCAATATTCATTATCCTACAGCCGCCAATGAGCACAAAATGTACGGCCGGGTCAGACTGTTAATCGCCATGCAAGCCAATGGGCTAGTCAAATCTGTCGAAATTCTCGAATCCTCAGGAAAAAAACTGCTCGATAGCAGCGCTATCAAAATAATTCACCTTGCGCAGCCATTTGCCCCTTTTAGTGAGCAAATGCGACAGAACACCGACATTCTTGAAATAATTCGCACCATTGAGTTTGAGAAAAGAACATTAATATACTAAACCTAAAGGGGCAGGTTATTTTATGGCGATGGAAAATGGTTTTTCACATGGAAATTTTTAGCAGGGCAAGATGAATACATCAAGCGTTGGCTTAAAAAACAATTTTATCATCTCTATGCCAACACTTAGGGATAATAAATACCACAAAACATTGATATATATTTGCCACCAAGGTGAATATGGCTCTATGGGTATCATCGTCAACCGGGAGTACCACATGGATTTAAACACCATGTTGGAGCACCTAAATATCCACTGTCATCCGCAATTTTTAAATCAACCTATCTATTGCGGCGGCGATGTGCAAAATGATCGCGGCTTTATTTTACACCCCTATAACCCACAAGAAAAATGGCTATCTAGCTATCAAGTCAGCGATCAATTAAGTCTGACATCTTCAATGGACATACTAGAGGCAATGGCGATAGGTCAAGGCCCTAAGACTTCTCACGTTGCACTGGGCTACATAGGCTGGGGCCCTGGTGAATTAGAGACTGAAATTATTGACAATCTCTGGTTAAATTGCGCGGTAAATTTAGATATAATCTTTGACGTTGCTGCGGCGGATAAAATGCAGGCGGCGGCAACTTCAATTGGTGTAACACTAGATTCACTCACGAGTCACAGCGGTAAAGCGTAACAGCCTCTAAGAGCTGATGGCACGTGCCACAATCACACAGCTGGCAGATATTCCATTCATGACAACACAATCCCAACAAGTGCTAGGGTTCGACTTCGGCACTAAGCGTATCGGAGTGGCTAGCGGCCAGAGCCTCACTCAATCAACCACTGAATTAGCGCCCGTGAAAGCCACCGACGGCACTCCTAACTGGCAACAGCTAGACGCCTTGCTCAATGAGTGGCAGCCTGATGTCATGGTGGTAGGTATTCCTTTAAATATGGATGGCAGTATCAGCGAGATGTCTCGCCGTGCGCGTCGCTTTGCCAATCGCATCCAAGATAAGTACCAGCTCCCCTGCTTCATCATCGATGAACGCCTCTCTACCATTGAGGCAAAAGAAATACATTACGCCCGCGGTGGCTCTAACAACTTTCGCGAAGAGTCCGTCGACGGTATTGCCGCTCAATTAATCTTACAGAGCTGGTTTAGCTCGCAGATTCGCATCCCCAGCCACAGCCGTTTGGAAGATCACTATGTCATTGACCCATCATAATGTAGATTTTTTGTTAGTGCAGATGACAGAGTCTCTGCGCAAGCTTATCATTGAAAAAAGCATCGAAAAGCCACTGTTTGTCGGTATACGCTCCGGCGGTATTTGGATTGCAGAGAAACTGCATCAAAGCCTTGAAATAGCAGAGCCTATGGGCACTTTGGACATCAGTTTTTACCGCGATGATTTTACCCGGGTCGGCTTAGATCCAAAAGTCCAGCCATCAAACTTGCCTAACTCCACTCAAGATCGACACATTATCTTGGTAGATGATGTGATTCAGTCGGGTCGCACTATCCGCGCAGCCCTCAATGAACTATTTGATTACGGACGGCCAGCATCCGTGAGCTTAGTCACTTTGATTGACTTAGGCTCCCGCGAGCTACCGATCAGCGCTGATATCGTCGGCAGCAGCTTAAGCTTAGCCCCAGCACAACATATCAAATTAATCGGCCCAGAGCCGCTATCGCTTGAAATTAGTCAGCGCTAACGCTCGGAGAGACCATGATAGAATCCATAGATCACAACAGTTCACAACTAAATGATGCAGGTCAGCTCAAGCACTTTCTAACCACCCAAGAGCTGCCTGTTAATATACTCAACGAAATACTTGATACCGCCAACTCCTTTTTAGATATGAGCTCTCAGCAAGTCAAAAAAGTGCCATTACTGCGCGGTAAAACAGTGGTCAATTTATTTTTTGAACCCAGCACACGCACCTCAAGTACTTTTGAACTGGCTGCCACTAGGCTCTCTGCCGATGTACTCAATCTCAACATAAGCACTTCTTCTGCCTCTAAAGGCGAATCGCTCAAAGACACCCTAATGACACTGGAGGCGATGCACGCAGACATGTTTGTGGTTCGTCACCCCGATAGTGGTGCAGCGCATTTTATTGCCAATCAAGTGACCCCTAATATCGCCGTGATCAACGCCGGCGATGGCCGCCACGCACACCCCACTCAAGCCATGCTCGATATGCTCACGATTAAGCGTTGCAAAGGCCAATTTGAAGGTTTAGTGGTCGCCATCGTCGGCGATATATTGCACTCGAGGGTGGCGCGCTCGCAAATCCATGCACTGCGCACTTTAGGCGTGGCTGAAATCCGCGTAATAGCACCTAACACACTGCTGCCAAAAGATATCGAAATGATGGGTGTGAAAGTTTTTACCAATTTTGATCAAGGTATTAAAGACTGTGATGTAGTTGGCATGTTACGCCTGCAAAAAGAGCGTATGAACAGCGCGCTACTGCCAAGTGAGTCTGAATTTTTCAAACTCTACGGCCTCAATAGCGAGCGCTTAAAGCTGGCGAAGCCCGATGCCATAGTGATGCATCCAGGCCCGATTAACCGCGGGGTTGAAATAGAATCCGCTGTCGCCGATGGTCCACAATCAACTATTTTACAGCAAGTCACTAACGGTATTGCCGTGCGCATGGCTGTTATGTCGATGGCAATTACCGGTCAATTAAACGCCGGTCAATCTCAGCAAACAAGCGTCTAAGGGATAATCATGATTAAAATCACTAACGGTCGCTTAGTAGACCCGGCCAACCAAATCGACAGCATCAGCGATTTGTATATTGAAAACTCGCAAGTCACGGCGATTGGAGAGCCTCCAATAGATGCCAATATCACACAGACCATCGACGCTACTGGCCTTGTCATCTGCCCGGGGCTAATCGATTTATGTGCTCACTTAAGAGAGCCAGGCTTTACCCAAAAAGCCAGCATTGCCAGTGAAACAGCTGCCGCAGCAGCAGCCGGTATCACTACTTTAGTTTGTCCGCCAACGACCTCACCTATCATCGATAACACCGCAGTTGCCGAACTGATTCAAGATCGCGCAAAAGCGGCGGCTAAAGCCAACGTGCTGCCGATTGGCGCACTTACGCTGGAACTTAAAGGCCAAAAATTAGCGCCAATGGCTGCTCTTAAGCAATCTGGCTGCGTCGCTTTTTCCAATAATCGCTGTACTATCAGCGATTCGCAAGCACTGTTACGCTGCTTGGAGTACGCGGCCACGCACGATTTTCTGGTGATATTTAACCCCCAAGATAACAATTTGGTGGCCAACGGAGTGATGCATGAAGGTGCAACTTCCTCTGACATGGGACTTGTCGGCATTCCTGAATCTGCAGAAACAATAGAAGTGGCGCGCGCCCTAATTTTAGTTGAACACTCTGGGGTGCGCGCTCACTTTAGTCAATTAAGCTGTGAGCGCTCTATCAAGCTGATCGGTATCGCACGCGCCAATGGGTTAAATGTCTCCGCCGATGTAGCCATGCACCACTTGTTCTTTACCGATGAAAATACCCGCGGCTTTAACAGCATGTTTCACGTTCAGCCGCCACTGCGCAGTCAGCTAGATCGCGCCGGGCTGTTAAACGCACTAGTGACCAATGGGATTCAAGCCATTTGCTCAGATCATCAGCCCCATGAAGCCGCCGCTAAACACGCCCCATTTGCCGCGACTGAAGCTGGTATGTCAACCTTGGAAACACTCCTACCTTTGGGGCTGCAACTGGTTGAGCAGGGCTTAATTGACTTAAGTCAGCTGATTGAAAAGCTCACTTGTGCTCCGGCTAAAATTCTCGGTATTAAAGCCGGTTCGCTCGCGGTAGGCGCCACTGCCGATATCACTATTTTTGACCCACATGCCCAGTGGTTAGTCGATGAAAGCTCACTGGTTTCTGCCGGCAAGAACTCGGTATTTATAGGCTCTGAGCTAAAAGGGAAGGTAATGCATACACTACTGGCCGGTAAGCGGGTATATAGCGCCAGCTAACGGTCAACGGGTTTCGGGTTTCGGGTTTCGGGTTTCGGGTTTCGGGTTTCGGGTTTCGAATGCATTAAAAATGCTAAATTCACGACTGCAAAAAAATCACCTTATAAGCATGACAATGCCCTAGGGATTTCCCAATCTCAGCTATAGTGTTGCAGCGCTTAGCTTAAAAAGAATCTCCTTGATAAGCTAAGCACTATGCTTAACTTATCAAGGATATTCAGCTACCTAGGGATTAACTTCACTTGCTTTGGTATCCTTAAGCGAGTGTTTGATCTTCAATGCACGCCAATAATTTTTCCTCTAGCCCTTCATCAACACAGCCGTCAATGATTTCTATACGGCTTTCCAAACAATCATCTAGTGCCAGTTCAGTTAATACATCAGCCGATAGATTGTAACCAAATACGCCGTTGTCGGTAATAAAAACAGCTTTCATTCGCTGTGCGCTAACCCCGGTTAAACATTCAAACAATTGACTGTAGCTAAAGACCCTGCTGGCAGAAAATCGCCAACCAATACTGTTGAAACCTTCACCGCTATTAACGGCTTTAATAAAACCACTATCGGGTATTGCCACTTGAGAGGCCATCGGTTGGCTGACACTTTGAGTGTGTTGATGACTAGATTTCGACCATTTTGTCAGTGTCGGCCCCGCTAATAATGACAGTGGTATCGCCGCGTTTTGACAAAAGACAACTTGTGTATGAGGCTGGCCATGCACTTGCACATATGCCTGTAATGTCGCTTGCTCATCAGCTTGGTACAAATCCAATTTATTGCCAATGACAATATCGGCTACTGCTATTTGCTGGTTAAAAGTGTCATGCTGAGTATAACGTTTGTCGACGAGGTTGCGCGCATCCACTAAAGTCACCGTTTTCTCGAGCGAAAGTGTCTCTCGATTATAATTTGCACTGAGTACCTGCAAGACCTCTTTAGGGTGGCCGAGGCCTGTAGGTTCTATCAATAAGCGATCAGGCCTTGCCCGAGAAAGCAGCTGGTTAAGCGCTATCTGCATCGGTAATCCCGCAGCACAGCACATGCAGCCACCTGGAACCTCTTTGATAAAGACCCCTTGGCTTTGCGAGTACCGCCCCTCTATCATACTGGCATCCACCCCTATCTCACCAAATTCATTCACTAAAACGGCCCAGCGCTCTTCCGCGGGTTTACTCTTAAGTAGATGTAGAATCGCCGAGGTTTTCCCCACCCCTAAAAAGCCGGTAATTATATTGGTTGCAACCGCTTTTATTTCACTGGTATTCGAAGCCATTTTTAATCCTGTACTAAGAGAGTCCTTGAACAATCAACACACACCTTAGCATTGAAAGATTGTTAGGGTCCTCGACACAAAAAATATCAATTGTATATTTTCAAAAAGGCCACAAATCTTGTGCATCAAATGTCATGACCAAGGATGTTTATCCACCCAAGACCTATTTGAATACAAGCAATGGACGTGACCCCACTTTGCAGAAGACCACTGAGTCTAGAACAATTAAGATCAATTAAGATCAATTAAGATCAATTAAGATCAATTAAGATCAATTAAGATCAATTACTAAAGCGCTTTAATGTAATAATATAACATAACAACTAATAATGAAATTTATTTTATCTACTGTGAAGCGCTTATCTCCCTAGTGCAGGTTTTCATAGTGCCTGCCAATAATCCTAAAACACTGGGGAATCTACTGTACTGTGCCTTTTCATAAGATAGGATAGGCTAAACTCTCCTTGGCCTAGGTCGATCGCAGCGAAAAATCACCATTAAGCCTTTCGTGGCAGGCATAAAATGCTGTTATGTTTAATTCATTAATATAAACGCGCATGAACAATATGAACAATATGACCAAAATACCCCTATTGTCCAAAAGCTAGTATTTTTTTCTGCATATATTTAGCATGTAAGCCACAACAAAAAAATACTTTAAGGTACTGAAATGATCAACTGGCTGCGCCGCTTTAATGTAACAACTCGTATATTGTCTCTGGCAATTTTTTTGGTTATCGTGATGATCGCTGAACTTTCTTTTTTCTTGTATGAACTAAATGGTCTAAAACAAAGTAGTTACAAACAACAAGATAAAGTACAGCAAGAAACTCAGTGGCTTAACCAAGAATCGCAGCAATTAGCGATTCGTAACCAAGTGCAACAACTGCAACAGCAGTCGCAAAAAATTCAAAAAACATTTGCAGATATGTTGTTCTTATATTTTGATGGAATTGTGACTGAATATTATGAATCTTTAAGCGAAGCAACCACCGCCGCTGATCAGTTAGAGCAGCAACTCTCGACACTTTCCGCCGACTCGCTGGCTGCTCCGCAAATTAAGGAAGCGCTCTCTACGCTTACTGAATACCGGGAGTATATGAATAGCGCAGTGACTTATTACCAAGTAGGTAAGGTAAATTTGGCGCAGTCTGAAATCGGCGATGCCAATATAGAAGCGAAGAAGCTCAACGAGCAACTACTTGGCTTGAATAACCACTTTCAGCTACGCTTAGACAAAGCCGATAAAGCGGTTGTGAATGCCCTTGATGAAACACTCAAAGCCAGTGTCATCGTCAACGATTTAAGTGTCAATGCCAGCCAGCAGATGGGTCAAGTGCAAAAAATTATTTGGTTAATGATGTTGTTATCACTGCCCATTACTGTGGGTATTGCAGTCATTATCATTATGTCTATCACTCGACCGTTAAAAAAACTTAAACATCAATTGGTTAATATTGAAAAAAATAGCGATTTAACACAGGATCTTACTATTGAGGGATGTGATGAAATTAGAGACATGTCTGAGGCAACTCAAAATTTACTGTTAAAACTTCGCACCACCTTAGATGATGTTGGTGACTTGGCAGTTGAACTCAAGGAGGCGGCTAACAATGGCTACCAAGTCAGTATTGATACACACACCCAAAGCACCCAACAACAGCAACAAAGTGAAGGGATTGCCGCTGCGGCGACTCAATTAGGTGCCAGCTCTGAAAATATATCTCGTACCACTGATAAAGGATTAGAGCTAGTTGGCAATGTGGCTGACGCAGCCAAAGAGGGCCAGAAGGACGTGCAAGCTACCGCTGAGAATATGCATCGTTTGGCCGCGCAATTTGACTCCGTTGAGTCTACCGTTCACGAACTCGTCAACCACAGTGCCAATATTGGAAAAGTATTAGAGGTTATTCGCTCGATTGCCGATCAAACCAATTTACTAGCCCTTAATGCCGCCATTGAAGCGGCACGAGCTGGGGATCAAGGTAGAGGATTTGCGGTAGTTGCTGATGAAGTACGCACTTTGTCGAAACGAACCAGTGAATCTACCAATGAAATACAAGAGATGGTTGAAGCACTGCAAAAATTTTCACAAGTCGCAGCAAATTCGCTGACCACTAATAGAGAACAAGTTGATCACTCAGTACAGCTATCTGATCTGGCAAAAATATCTTTAACTAAGATTGTTGCTGAACTTAACCAATTAGTCGATGCCAATAAAACGATCGCAACTATTACTAATGAACAACAACAGGCTGTAATCAAAGTTGATGATAACGTTCGAAAAGTACAGCAATTAGCGGTTAATGTTGAAGAACAGGCAAGAAGCTCTACTGATGTGAGTGAATCACTAAAAGAAATGGCTGATAGACTGCAGCAAAAACTGATGACTTTTCGCCGTTAGCGGCTAAAGCTCCAAGTCCAATATTGGTGCTATATGGTTAATATAGCACCTCTATTTACGCGCTTTAATACTCATTGCAGGTCTTATACATCAGCATACTTCAGTTGTTAAAATACCTAAATTGGAGCCGAAGCTTGACTGTTTCATCAGTGAAATAAACCAATATTTTCTATGCTTTAAAATTTTTAGATACTCTCACATAACGCATTCGTTTTAATAAGATACCTGTCTGTTACATGCGTTGCCTGTTAGAGCGCATCTCTTTTCAAATTGAAACGAGCTACTGAAATTACTCCTTATGTCAATCAGCAACAAGGTCTAACTCACTCATCGCTAGTTCTCGTATTTTATATTTTTGTACTTTACCTGTGACTGTCAGTGGGTAGTGATCGACAAATTTTATGTAGCGCGGAATTTTGAAATGACTTATTTTTCCCCGGCAAAACTCTCTTAATTGCTCTACGCTAATTGGACTCACATCTGGGCGCAGTATTATCCAGGCGACCAGTTCTTCGCCGCGTATCTCATCGGGAAGACCTGTCACTTGCGCATCGCTAATGGCGGGATGAGTGTAGAGAAAGTCTTCTATCTCTTTGGGGTAGATGTTCTCACCACTGCGTATCACCATGTCTTTTATGCGTCCAACAATTTGGATATACCCTTGATCATCCATCGTGGCTAAATCGCCGCTGTGTAACCATCCATTGCTTTCAATAATCTCTTGGCTTGCCGCCTCGTTTTGCCAGTAACCTAACATGACCGAATAACCCCGGGTGCAGAGCTCTCCGGTCTCGTGGCGCGCGAGCGTATCACCGCTATCCACATCGACTATTTTAGTTTCGATATGCCCTAAGGTACGCCCAACAGTGCTAACACGTTTATCAAATGGATCATCTACAGCGGTTTGTGCCGATACTGGACTGGTCTCTGTCATGCCATAGGCGATTTGCAGATCCGCTATGTGCATTTTAGTGTTGACGGCGCTCATTAAATGCGCGGGACAAATAGAGCCCGCCATAATACCAGTACGCAAACTGGTTAAATTATAATCATCAATGTCTGCCAATTCGAGCATGGCAATAAACATAGTCGGCACACTGTACAAGGCAGTGGCCTGTTCATCTTCAATGCACTGCAACACAGTTTGTGCGTCAAAGCTGGCGCTTGGATATATCATGGTGGCGCCGTGACTGATGCAGCCAATATTACCCATCACCATACCAAAACAGTGGTACAGTGGCACGGGAATAACCAGCTTATCGAGATGACTAAAATTCATGTTTTTAGCCACAAAATAGCCGTTATTTAAAATATTGTAATGAGAAAGTGTCACCCCTTTTGGTGATCCCGTGGTACCTGAGGTGTACTGAATATTGATTGCATCGTGATAATCTAGCTGCTGGCCAATGGCTGCTAATTGACGCTGGCTAATAGTGTCTGCGAGTTCACAAAAATCGCTCCAGCGCTGCATACCGTTAAAATGATTGTCCGAAAGATTGATCACTTGGCGTAGTTGCGGTAATTTTTCTGTTTTTAATTCACCTCGTTCAACGGACTCACAAGCTGCTAATTCTGGCACAATTTTTTGTAGTGTCTGACAGTAGTTATTGCCTTTGAATTTTTCTGCCATCACTAGGCAGGCAATGCCTGAATGTTTAAGCGCGTATTCCAGTTCATATTCCTGATAAGCAGGATTTACATTCACCAAAATTGCACCAATTTTAGCCGTGGCAAATTGAGTCACCACCCACTGCTCACAATTAGGTGCCCAAATACCGACACGCTCACCTTTAACAATGCCTTTGGCAATGAAAGCACGCGCCACTAAATTGACCTTTTGTTGAAATTGGCGGTAGCTGTAGCGCACATTTTGCTCTGGGGATATTAGCGCAAGATTATCAGGATATCGCGCCACACTGTGATCTAAGGCATCGCCTAAGGTCATCTCTAACAGGGTCTGTGTCGTGTCACCTTGTGTATAACTTTCGGTACTGCTTGTCATTATTCATCCTCAATAAAACGACCTTAAGATCACTATTTCACTACTACACGGTGACGTTATATAAAGACCTCACATGCGGAATACACCAAATTCAGTCTCAGCTATTTCTTTATTGAGACACGCTGAAAAAGCTAACCCTAATACTCTGCGAGTTTCACTCGGTTGAATGATTCCATCATCCCAGAGCCTAGCCGTAGCGTAATAAGGGCTGCCCTCCTCTTCAAACTTATCTAAGATAGGCTGTTTAAAGTCCTGTTGCTGCTGTTCGCTCCAAGGCTCGCCTCTGGCACTCATTTCATCTTGTTTTAGGGTCGCCATGACCCCTGCGGCCTGTGAACCACCCATCACCGAGATACGACTATTAGGCCAAGTGAACATAAAGTTAGGGCTGTAAGCACGTCCACACATACCGTAATTACCCGCGCCAAAGCTACCGCCAACCACTAAGGTTATTTTTGGCACGTTAGCATTGGCCACCGCCATCACCATTTTGGCGCCATCTTTGGCAATACCTCCAGACTCATATTGTTGTCCCACCATAAAGCCGGCAATATTTTGCAAAAAAAGCAAAGGGATTTTTCGCTTAGCGCACAGTTCAACAAAATGGGCGGCTTTTAGTGCCGATTCAGAAAATAGAATACCATTGTTACCAATAATGCCAATCGGCATACCTTCCAAATGTGCAAAGCCACATACCACCGTGGTGCCGTAAAGTTTTTTAAACTCACTAAACTCGGAGCCGTCGACAATTCTGGCTATCACTTCGCGAATATCCACAGCTGTCGACAAATTTTGCGGTGCTATGCCGTTGAGCTCTTCAATAGCATAATTTGGAGGGCGAATGTCTTTTTCAGTTAAACAAAACGTTTTTTTATAATTTAAACTAGCGATAATTTCACGGGCAATTTGCAAGGCGTGTTGGTCATTTTCTGCCAAGTGGTCAGCAACCCCAGACACTCTTGTATGTACATCGGCCCCGCCTAGTTCCTCTGCAGAAACTACCTCGCCAGTGGCCGCTTTAACCAGCGGTGGCCCCGCTAAAAAGATGGTCGCCTGATTGCGCACCATAATGGTTTGATCACTCATCGCCGGTACATAAGCGCCACCCGCGGTACATGACCCCATTACTACCGCTATCTGGGCAATACCTTTGGCACTCATCTGCGCTTGGTTGTAAAAAATACGGCCAAAATGATCGCGGTCAGGGAAAACTTCAGCCTGATTAGGTAAATTAGCACCGCCACTATCGACTAAATAGAGGCAAGGCAGATGATTTTGCTCGGCAATTTCCTGAGCACGTAAATGCTTCTTTACCGTTAAAGGGTAGTAAGTCCCCCCTTTAATCGTCGCATCGTTACAGATAATCATGCACTCAATGCCCGAAACTCGTCCAATACCGGCAATCACTCCCGCAGCGTGAATGTCGCCGCTATACATGCCATTGGCAGCGAGCATACCCACTTCTAAAAAGGCGGAGCCACTATCGAGTAAAGCAGTCACTCTGTCGCGCGGTAGCAGCTTACCTCGTGCCAAGTGTTTGCCTTTAGCGCGCTCATTACCGCCGGCTGCGACCAATTCGCGTTTAGCTGATAAATCTTTCAGTAATACTGACATTTTTTCAATATTTTCAAGATAGCTAGCACTAGTAGTATCTGTTGCGGATGTTAGCTTCATAAGCTCTCCTGTTACCTTTCTTTAATAGCGATACTCTTTAGGTTCAATGGTATTAGCAGGTCTCGTTGAACATCTCACGACCTATCAACATGCGTCTGATTTCACTTGTGCCTGCGCCTATTTCATACAGCTTAGCATCGCGTAGTAATCGACCGGTCGGGTATTCATTGACATAACCATTACCACCTAAGGCTTGAATAGCCTCTAGTGCCATCCAAGTGGCTTTTTCGGCGCTGTATAGAATGACCCCGGCGGCATCTTTACGACTCACTTCGCCGCGATCACAAGCACGCGCAAAAGTATAAACATAAGAGCGACAGGCATTCATGGTGCTGTACATATCCGCCAACTTCCCCTGCATCAACTGGAAACTGCCTATTGGCTGACCAAATTGTTCACGCTCATGCACATAGGGCACCACCACATCCATGCAAGCCATCATGATGCCTGTTGGACCCGCCGCGAGCACCGCCCGCTCGTAATCAAGGCCTGACATCAATACTTGCACTCCACCGTTTAGCTCTCCAAGCACATTTTCCACTGGGACTTCGCAATTGTTGAATACCAACTCGCAAGTATCTGAGCCGCGCATACCTAATTTATCGAGCTTCTGCGCCGTTGCGAAGCCGCTAAAACTGCGTTCGATAATAAAGGCCGTTATACCTTTAGCACCTAGATCTGGCGCTGTTTTGGCGTAAACCACTAAAGTGTCTGCCTCAGGCCCATTGGTGATCCACATCTTATTGCCGTTAAGCACATAGTGATCACCTTTAAGTTGTGCCCTCAATTTCATTGACACTACATCAGAGCCAGCATTGGGTTCACTCATCGCCAAGGCACCGACGTGCTCGCCGCTAATCAGTTTAGGTAAGTATTTAAGTTTTTGTGCACGGCTGCCATTGCGGTTTATTTGATTCACACAAAGGTTAGAGTGCGCCCCATAGGAAAGCCCCACCGAAGCGGACGCTCGGCTTATTTGCTCATTGACTAGACAGTGCTCTAAATAACCTAAACCGGCACCGCCAAACTCTTCAGCAACGGTGATACCCAATAGACCCAACTCACCAAACATCGGCCATAAATCACGGGGAAATTGATTAGACTGGTCAATTTGCGCTGCTCGTGGGGCGATTTTGTCGTTGGCGAACTGCTTTACCATATCCGTGATCATATCGGCGGTTTCGCCAAGTCCAAAATTCATGCCGGGTAAGTCGTAAAAACTCATGGAATTGCTCCTTTGCTCTACTCTGAATACTGATTTAGTTTATTTACCTTCGTTTTCTATCTCTCTCATTCTCTCTCTACAACCAATGTCGACAGTGTCGAGCTCTGTTAAAGACTGCGAAATGTCTGCAAGCTTTTGCAATAGTGATTGGCGCTGCTCAATAATTTTTTGCTGCAGGTGCTTTAACTGTTTAACTTCGTCTGATTTATCTTCGTACATATCGATAATTTCGCGGATTTCATCCAGCGTAAAACCCATGCGTTTACCGCGTAAAATCAATTTTAATCGTATTCTATCGCTCTCACTAAAAATGCGATTGCGACCATTTCGCTCCGGCGAGAGCAAGCCTTTATCTTCATAAAAACGTAGGGTGCGAGTGGTGGTATCAAACTCGTCTGTTAATTGCCTGATACCGATGTGGTACTTTATTGTCTTGGAGACTGAATTATCCTGCAAAATTTCTCACTGTATTAATTGTTTTTACTATAAAAAGCGTTGAGTGTTTGATCTATTTTTCCTAGCTATTCAATCGTTAAAATTAACTGCCCTTCTGTGACTTGATCGCCCTCTTTCACCTCGATACCCACCACTGTTCCGGCAATTTCAGCCATCAAACAGTGCTCCATTTTCATCGCCTCCACAATGGCCAATTGATCGCCAACAGCAACTTCATCACCATTGTTAACAAACAGCGAAAACACGTTCCCCGGCATCGGCGACAGCACTTGCCCTACTGCGGCAGTTTTTCCGCCATCGTCATAAACAACTTTCTCTATTGTGTAAGTTTCACCTTGATCGGTTATATAAAGATTGTTATCACAATGGGTAATCATCAGTGAATTTTCTGCACGCTTGATAGGCTTTGCATTACCATCATTGATAGCATAACTGCCACGGTGGCGCTGCCCGTTAATTAATACATCCATCGAATAACTGCGCTGCGCATCACCTAACGCCATATCAAAAGAATCCTCGCGCGCCCAGGGGGAAAGACTTTCAGCACTGCGATGCTTTAGAGTGATATTGGCAAGCGTAGCTGCACTTTGATCGGCGATTGCACTTAAATCTGGTTCGGGCTGTTCTTTAGACAAAAACGCGTCGATAAAGCCTGTATCAAATCTCTGAGCTTTAAAGTCTTTGTCCTCTAATAGATCACGTAAAAAACGGATATTCACTTTTACCCCGCCAATCACGCACTGACGCAAAGCGTTGGCTAAGCGGCTTAAAGCTTGTTCTCGGTTGGGCGCATGCGCAATGATTTTGGCAATCATCGGGTCATAATAAGGGCTGATAACAGAGCCTTGCTCTACACCCGTATCAATGCGAATACCTTCGCTATCATCGAACTTCAGCGCGGCTATTTTGCCAATGGAAGGCAAAAACCCATTGTCTGTATCTTCAGCATACAAACGCACTTCTACAGCGTGGCCAGTGATCGATAACTGCGCTTGAGTTTTAGGGAGTGGCTCACCGGATGCTACAAGGATCTGCCACTGCACTAAATCCTCACTGGTAATAGCCTCTGTTATTGGGTGCTCAACTTGTAGGCGGGTGTTCATTTCCATGAACCAAAAACCTTCAACATCTAAACCATTAGCACTATCGACAATAAATTCTACCGTACCAGCGCCTTCGTAATCTACCGCTTTAGCGGCACGTACCGCCGCCTCACCCATGGCTTGTCTAACAGGCTCATTCATTAACGGTGCAGGCGCTTCTTCAACGACTTTTTGATGACGTCTTTGCAATGAACAGTCGCGCTCAAACAAATACACATAATTGCCTAGCTGATCACCAAATACTTGAATTTCGATATGTCGCGGATTGAGAATAAATTTTTCAATCAAGACGATGTCATTACCAAAAGCGCTACTCGCTTCTCGTTTTGCCGCCTCCAGGGCTGCGACAAAATCAGCCTGAGCATCGACACGGCGCATTCCTTTACCACCGCCACCAGCAACGGCTTTAATCATCACTGGGAAACCAATTTGTTGCGCTTGCTCAAGTAAATAGTCGACGGCTTGATTATCCCCCATGTAACCCGGCACTATCGGAACATTGGCTTTTTGCATCAGATCTTTAGCGGCATCTTTCAGACCCATGCTATTAATGGCCGCAACAGAGGGGCCGATAAATTTGATATTATTGTTTGCACAGAGCTGCGCAAAGTGGGCATTTTCTGACAAAAAACCATAGCCTGGATGAATAGCATCAGCTTTGCAATCAAGCGCTACCTGAATAATTTTTTCAGCCACTAAATAACTTTCACTGACTTTTGCTTCACCAATTAAATACGCTTCATCAGCCATTTTTACGTGCAAGCTTGCAGCGTCCGCCACAGAATATACAGCGATAGTGCGAATGTTCATGTGCTGTGCCGTTTTGATCACTCGGCAGGCTATTTCGCCGCGATTAGCAATTAAAATAGATGTTATCATTTTTCAACCCAAGCCCATTAGATTTACCTTATCGTAAATACAGAGCACAATAATTGCAATTATTTATTCAATAGATTGACGTTAGATGCATATTTAGTTATTTTTACTCATGTAAAACAAGCGAATTGGCTAACTGAATAAAATCAACAGGAGCAGGGATAATGGCGAAAGGGCTATATTTCGAAGAGTTTGCAGTAGGTACAATCATTACTCACGCCTTGAGCAAAACCGTTACCGAGATGGATAACATGATGTTTTGCAACATGACTCTCAACCCTCAGCCCTTGCATATTGATCGGCATTTTTGCGAGCGTGAAAGTGAGTTTAAACAGCCAATCGTCAACTCTCTCTTTACCTTAGGGTTAATGATTGGTATCACCGTTAACGATACCACCATAGGCACCACAATCGCCAATTTAGGCATGGACGATGTCAACTTTCCCGCCCCAGTGTTTCAAGGGGATAGCATTAACGTCAAAACAGAAATCATCAATAAAAGGCTCAGTAAGTCTAGAGCTAATGCTGGCATCGTGACCTTCAAACATCGCGCTTACAACCAACACGGTGAGCTAGTCGCCTATTGTACCCGCCATGCATTTATGAAAAAACGCCCAACCGACACACCCGTTGCCTGAGAGAATAGTTAATGAGATCACTGTTATTTGTACCGGCCGATGATGCAAAAAAACAACTAAAAGCCTTGGCCAGCGCCACCGATGCGATCATTTTAGACATGGAGGACAGTGTTGCCCTCGCGCAGAAAGCCGCCGCGCGTATTGCTATCGCCGACTTCTATCAGCTCGATCATCAACAAAAAACCATCGTCATTCGCATTAACGCTTTAGATACTCCCTTTTGGCAAGCAGACATGGCGGCAATTCTCCCTTTTGCACCTGATTACATCCTCATCCCCAAGGCCCGCTCCGGTAAAGATATCACCACTATTAATGACTTAATCAACGCCGATAGCCAAGCGTGTTACAAAACCAAAATCATCGCGCTGGTGACAGAACTGCCAGAGTCAATATTTAATATGGCCAGCTTTAAAGACAGTGGTGAGGCTTTAACAGCACTGACTTGGGGCGCAGAAGATCTTTCAGCTGAAATCGGCGCACATACCAACAAAGATAGCTACGGAAAGTATTTCCCGGTCTATCAATTAGCGCGCTCATACTGTTTGTTAGGGGCAGCGCATGCAGCTGTATTGGCAATAGACTCTGTCTACACTAACTTCAAAGATAATGTTGGACTTAAAAAAGAGGCAGAGCGCGCCAAAGTAGAAGGTTTTTGCGGAAAAATGTTGATCCACCCCAATCAAATAGACATCGTCAATAGCGTGTTTACCCCGACCACTGATGAAATACAACAGGCCCAGCTCATCGTCGACACCATTGAAAACTCATCATCGGGTGGGGTCGCGCAGCTAAATGGTGAAATGATTGATCAACCACATTATCGCCGAGCGCTTAATTTAATCAAGCACGCGACGGGTAAACCACTATAGATCCTTACGCATTAACTGTAGGTTGTTAGCTTTAGCGCTGCCCACTTTGTACCAGCCATTGCTGAGATAAAAATTTTCAGCAATGGCATTACCTCGCGCGTATTTTAACATAGCACCTTTGCATTTCGCCCGCGCGAATTTCTCTATGACAAAATCGTGCATTAGCTGACCTACGCCCCTACCTCGCCATGCCTGTTTTAAATAAAAAAGAAACACATAACCGGCACGTCTGCCATCCTCAGTGACAACATTATCTTGGTATTCAAGCTGGCCGATGATTTCACCTTTATAGCAGAGGTGATAAATATTAATGTCTTTGGCTTTAGCGTTAACCAACCACTGGGCTGTCTTGGATTCACTATAGCCATCAAAAGAGCCAAAGCTTAACCACCAAGCATCTTTTCTAAAGATAAGTGCCTGTGCAAGATGGTGCTCAATATCCAAGCTCATAAATGACAATTGCGCGACACCGAGCGCATTAACGCTTATATCGGGCTGATCCTTGTCCATATTTTCTCCCTACCACAAAAAAGGCAGCAAAACGTTTTCCACGCCTAGCTGCCTTTAGTTTGTAGTTTGTAGCTTTTAGCTTTTAACTCGTAGCTCGTAACTCATAGCTCATAGCTTTTAACTCGTAGCTCTCTAACGTCTAACTTTTTTCAGGTCTCGGTGCGTAAGCGAACACATCTGAGACTAACTGCGACTCTTGCATACCCTTACTCTCACAGGCATCAAGTAGTGCATAGACCATCGCAGGAGAACCACTGGCTAACATTTTAATTCCCTCAAACCCTGCAAAATCTTGCAGCACTGCCGCCGGCAGTAAATCAGTGCGCCCTGTCCACTCACACTCATCGGTAGGGTCTGAGATCACCGGATGGTAAGTGATATTGGCGTGCTCTGTTGCCCACTTTTCAGGTAGTAGTGACCAGTATAAGTCACTGGCAACACGCACTCCCCAATAGATGTGGATTTCATTGTTTGCTCCTTGAGCTAACAAGTGTTCAACCACACTTTTCACTTGAGAAAAGCCGGTGCTGGCGGCGGCTAAGATCACCGTATCGTCACCGTTTAGCTCACTTGCTTGGATAGTTGCACTACCCTTTCCCACTTCTGCATCAATGCTTTGCTGGTTAAGTAAGTGCTCTATTAACGCGTTAGACATCTCACTTTCAGGGTTGTGTCTAATATGTAATTCAAGCGCTAATCCCGCTTCCGGTGCTGATCCGATCGAGAAAGAGGCGCTTTTACCGCTAGGCAGATACAAATCTAAATACTGGCCAGCGTTATAGCTAACATCTTGAGCGCCTTGTGGTAGTAATAGTTTTACCTGATAGACATCGTGGTTTAACTTTTCGATACTGACGATATTGCATGTATGTTTATTCACTGGTCTTTCTCCTGAGCGATTTCGCTCATTTATCCAAACGACGGCATTCATACTTTAAGCTTACTCAATGTTATTGCTATAAAGTTGCCTATTCACGCACCGCGTGGATATTTAGCTGCATCTGTAAATTAATATAATTAAATTATAGCTTAATCTCTGATTATTCAATAGATTAGTTATCAATTCCCAAGCTTTCCCAGATATCATCAACACGCTCACTGACGCTTTTATCCATGACGATAGGCTCACCCCATTCACGGGTTGTTTCACCCGGCCATTTATTGGTCGCATCCATGCCCATTTTAGAGCCTAACCCCGATACAGGTGAGGCAAAATCTAAATAATCTATCGGCGTATTATCAATCAAAGTCGTATCACGTGTTGGATCCATGCGGGTGGTAATCGCCCAAATGACATCTTCCCAGTTTCTCGCATTCACATCATCATCGCAAATAATGACAAATTTGGTGTACATGAACTGCCTAAGGAAAGACCAAACACCCAGCATTATCCGCTTGGCATGCCCCGGATACTGCTTCTTGATAGTCACTATCGCCATCCGGTACGAGCAGCCCTCTGGCGGCAGATAGAAATCGACAATTTCAGGAAACTGTTTTTGCAATATAGGCACAAAAACTTCGTTCAGCGCCACTCCTAGAATAGCCGGCTCATCGGGTGGTCTGCCGGTATAAGTACTGTGATAGATAGGGTTTTCACGGTGGGTAATCGTCTCTACAGTAAATACCGGAAACTGATCAACTTCATTGTAATAACCCGTATGGTCACCAAAGGGGCCCTCATCTGCCATATCATCGGGATAAATAAAACCTTCTAATATAAACTCAGCACTGGCAGGGACTTGTAAATCACTACTAAGCGCATTAACTACTTCGGTTTTAGAGCCGCGCAGTAATCCTGCAAAAGCGTATTCCGACAAAGTGTCGGGCACTGGCGTTACCGCGCCTAAAATAGTGGCTGGGTCAGCACCTAACGCCACTGCCACAGGGTAAGGCTTGCCCGGGTTTTGTTGCTGCCACTCACGAAAATCTAAGGCACCACCGCGGTGTGATAACCAGCGCATAATCAACTTGTTCTTAGCAATAAGCTGCTGGCGATAAATCCCTAAATTCTGACGCTCTTTGTGCGGCCCACGCGTGATCACTAGCGGCCATGTCACTAATGGACCCGCATCTCCCGGCCAGCAAGTTTGAATGGGTAGCTTGCTTAAATCAACGTCATCGCCTTTAATAACAAATGCCTGACAAGCTGCTTTTTTAACCAGCTTAGGTGCCATATTAAGCACTTGTTTGTATATTGGCAGCTTGTCCCAAGCATCGCGCATTCCCTTGGGAGGCTCCGGCTCTTTTAGTGCAGCTAACACAATACCAACTTCGCGCAGGGCGCTAACATCCTTCTGCCCCATCCCTAAAGCAACCCGCTCTGGTGTACCAAAAAGATTGGTCAGCACTGGATAGTCATACCCTTTGGGGTTTTCAAACAACAATGCAGGCCCCTTTGCCTTTAGGGTCCGATCACTGATTTCTGTCATCTCTAGATTGGGATCTATCTCTTGTTTAATTCTAACCAATTCACCGCGCGCTTCTAACATCGCGATAAATTCTCGTAAGTCTTTATATTTTTCTTGGGCCATGGCGATGTCTCTATTAACTATAAATCCTAAAATTGGCAGTTAAACCCTATCAATAAGCACTAGCTCTTGAGGTATCTAGCTAGCACACAAATATTCTTATCAGCAGTCATGGTGATAACAAGATTTCATCTAAATTAAGTACCTACTACACCACTCTATGCTTGCTATCTCGTACAGTCACTTCGTTATACTCTTTTTTAGAGAAAAGTGACGTAGGGGATAAACATTTACTGCAACTCGCGCATTGATACGCCGCTGTGTAGCGACGCCTAAAAAGTGCATCACAACCGGTTCTCGAAAGCACTAATCTAGCAAAGCTGTAGACATAAAAAAGGGCGAACTATTGTTCACCCTATTTTGTCTACTTCAACAATATGGCCTATTTACGGCGCATCGACATAAAGAACTCGTCGTTTGTTTTGAAGTCTTTCAATTTGTCTAGGACAAATTCGATCGCAGCGGTATCTTCCATAGGATCAAGTAACTTACGTAAAATCCACATACGCTGTAGCTCTTCTTCTGTGGTCAACAAGTCTTCGCGACGTGTACCAGAGCGACGAATGTTGATCGCAGGGTAAACACGTTTTTCAGCAACACGGCGATCTAAGTGAATTTCAGAGTTACCAGTACCTTTGAATTCTTCAAAGATTACTTCGTCCATTTTAGAACCCGTATCAACCAGAGCAGTGGCAATAATGGTTAAACTACCGCCTTCTTCGATGTTACGTGCCGCACCAAAGAAACGCTTAGGACGCTCTAACGCGTGTGCATCAACACCACCGGTTAACACTTTACCCGATGAAGGAATTACCGTGTTGTAAGCGCGCGCAAGACGGGTAATTGAGTCTAATAAGATGACAACATCTTTTTTGTGCTCAGTTAAACGCTTGGCTTTTTCAATGACCATTTCAGCAACTTGCACGTGACGCGCAGGTGGTTCATCAAACGTAGAGGCCACCACTTCACCGCGTACGGTGCGCTGCATCTCTGTCACTTCCTCTGGACGCTCATCGATTAGCAATACAATCAGATGACACTCAGGGTTGTTTTTAGTGATGCTGTTTGCAATGTTTTGCAACATCAAAGTCTTACCCGCTTTTGGCGGAGAGACCACCAAGGCGCGCTGACCTTTACCTATAGGTGCCATTAAGTCAATAACACGCGCGGTAAGATCTTCGGTACTACCGTTACCCATTTCAAGTGTCATTCGATCTTGAGCGAATAGCGGGGTAAGGTTTTCAAATAAGACTTTGTTTTTAGCATTTTCAGGACGGTCGTAGTTAATTTCATTAACTTTTAACAGCGCAAAGTAGCGCTCACTGTCCTTTGGCGGGCGTATTTTACCGGCAACTGTGTCACCTGTACGCAAATTAAAGCGTCTTATCTGGCTAGGAGATACATATATATCATCCGGGCCTGCAAGGTATGATGCGTCCGCAGAGCGCAAGAAACCATAACCATCTTGCAGAATCTCTAGCACACCATCGCCATAGATATCTTCGCCACCTTTTGCGTGCTTCTTTAAAATGGCAAAAATAACATCTTGTTTACGTGAACGACCTAAGTTTTCTAGGCCCATTTCTTTTGCGGTTCCGATTAGATCGTGAACGCTCTTTGTTTTTAATTGGGTAAGATTCATATAATTTGGAGTGATGGCCCTTTTGGGCGAAGCTTTAGAATAATTTAATAGTTGGTAACAACTAAATGACGTGGATATTGGAAATCGTTTTGAGTGTGTCTATGAAAATTTTACTACTTTGAGATCTGTACTGCAGCAAAATTCAATCAAATATAGAAGGTTGGTCGTTAACTGTCCAGTAAAATTAAGGTAGAAAACACTTTTTTTGCCTCTACCTTAGATTTAATTGATCTAAAATCAATTTCCCCAACCCGCTATAGGGAGTTAAACTTTTAATGATTTAGGCTACGCCTAGTTATTCTTTAAAGATTTTCGTCAATGAAAGCAGCTAATTGGGACTTAGATAGCGCGCCAACTTTAGTTGCCTCTAGATTACCGGCTTTGAAGAGCATTAGCGTTGGTATACCGCGAATACCGAATTTAGGTGGCGTCTCGCTATTCTCATCGATATTCAGCTTGCAGACGGTTAAGCCTTTGTCCGCATAGTCCTTGGCGATTTCTTCAAGCACTGGTGCAATCATTTTACAAGGTCCACACCACTCAGCCCAGTAATCGACAAGCACAGCACCTTGCGCATTTAACACTTGTTCTTCGAAAGAGGCATCTGTCACATTGATAATGTTTTCGCTCATTAAATCTCTCCTATTCGCCCATTCTAAGCGCCGTTTTCGGCTGTAGATATGGGACTTTAAACGTTAAGACATTAATGGTGCCATTTGGCAGTTTTTCAACTGCCTGAACCAATTTAACAGGCATAGCCTGTTAAATTGCGATAGATCATTACAACGCTAAGTTTGGACCCGCGGCAATAATTCCCGCAGACACACCTTCAAACTTGGTGAAGTTGTTGGTGAATTTTGCAATCAACTTGGCTGCTTCTGCATCATAAGCATTAGTATCAGACCAAGTATTACGCGGTTGCAGCAAAGCGCTATCTACACCCGGCACTGCTAGAGGTACATTTAAATTCAAACCTTCTAAATGTGTTGTTTGTGCACCGACTAACACACCTGATTGTATCGCTGCGATAATACCACGCGTAGTCGGGATATCGAAACGAGAACCGGTGCCGTAAGCACCGCCGGTCCAGCCGGTGTTAACCAAATACACTTGCGAGCCAAATTCCTCAACACGTTTGATCAATAAATCGGCATAAGTTCGCGCGGCGCGCGGGAAGAAAGGAGCGCCAAAGCAAGTGGAAAAGGTCGATTTAATCCCCCCACCTGAACCCATTTCAGTGGAGCCAACTAGCGCGGTGTAACCCGACAAGAAGTGGTAGGCCGCCGCTTCGTTAGATAAAACAGAAACCGGTGGTAACACCCCAGTCAAGTCACAAGTCAGGAAGATAATAGCCTTCGGCTCACCGCCTAAATTGTGCTCAGTAATTTTTTCTACGTGCTCAAGTGGGTAGGCACAACGGCCATTTTCAGTCAGCGTAGTATCGTCGTAATCCGCCGTTTTCGCGGTATTTAAAACAACATTTTCAACGATGGCACCAAAGCGAATAGCATCCCAAATGATCGGTTCATTCTTTTGCGATAGGTTGATCGTTTTAGCGTAACACCCCCCCTCTAAGTTAAACACCACACCTTTGCCCCAACCGTGCTCATCATCACCGATAAGGTAGCGAGCAGGATCTGCTGAAAGCGTCGTTTTACCGGTACCTGATAAACCAAAGAACAAAGTAGTATCACCCTCTTCGCCGACATTTGCAGAACAGTGCATCGGCAGTACGTCTTTTTCGGGGAGCAAGAAGTTTTGTACTGAGAACATTGCCTTCTTCATTTCACCTGCGTAACGCATGCCTGCTAGCAGCACTTTGCGCTTGGCGAAATTTAAAATGACACAGCCATCGCTGTTAGTGCCATCTCGCTCAGGGATACATTCAAAATCTGCGGCGTTAATGATCTGCCATTCAGCTTTTGATTTAGGATTGTACTCTTTAGGTAATATAAAAAGGTTCTGACCAAACAGATTTTGCCACGCCGTTTGCGTTGACATTTTAACGGGTAAATAGTGGTTAATATCAGAGCCTACGTGCACCGTCGAGACAAAATGCTCTTTATCGGCTAGATAGGTTTCAACTCTATCCCATAGTGCATCAAATTTACCAGCGTCAAACGGGCGATTTACACTACCCCAATCGATCAACTCCGACGTGCTAGCCTCGTCAACTATATATCGGTCTAGCGGGGAGCGGCCGGTTCTGACACCCGTATTGATAACAAGAGCGCCCGAATCGGCTAACTCACCTTCATTGCGTTTTATAGCCTGTTGCACAAGTTCTGCACGGCTTAAATTGATATGCAGCATATCTGTTTTATTGGTCATTGCTAAATCCTTTGGCTGTTAGCCAAACTCCACCTGTAAGCGAAAAATTAAATTAATGTATTTAATATTTATTTTTCACGTCTATGCGTGAATTTATAATGCTCATTATCACTGCGATATTTTTACCGCTAGTCATATGGCTCTAGCTCAAAGCTCTATTAACAGTATTACTAAAGCATACAGTCTCAATTACCTTCGCTATTTAAAACCCGAATAAAACTTAGATAAAAGTCCCAAGGCGATATTGCTACCTTGATTCTCAACCTGAGCAATAATCAAGCCGCGAGGTCCATCTTTTATAAGTTGGTAACCCGCTTTCCTCATCCGTGTTTTAATGTAAATCTGTTTTATTAACGCTGTCTTTATCACGACAAATCTGTTCTACGTCACTGGCATCAAAACTGTATTTTGAATTGCAGAACTGACAGTCGATATCAATACTTCCACGCTCGCCAATAATTTCTCGTAACTCTTTGTTATCTAACAGTTTCAAGGCACCTTCACTGCGCTCTCTTGAGCACTGGCACTTAAAGGAAATATTTTCGCCAGAAAATAGCCGGCATTTTTCTTCGTGAAACAATCTAAACAGCAAGGTATTGTTATCGAGGGATAGAAGTTCTGTGACTTTCAATGTTTTAGCCAGCATCGACAAGCGCTGGTAATCTTCACTACCACTTTGAGCTGCCGGGAGCACTTGCAACATTAGTCCGCGTGCTTTAACGCCGTCGCAAGCTAAGCTAAATTGCGTATCTAGCTGCTCAGAACGCTGGAAATAATCTGCCAAACACTCGGCTAGAGTCTCGTTTTCTAAAGGTACAAACCCCTGATAACGCTGCCCCACGTCCGGCTCAATAGTTAATACTAAATGACCTGACTCAAGCATCTGGCGAAAGCTTAAATCTTGTGCAATATGTTCATCAAACTGCGCAATAGCACGGCACTGATTGAGGTGATTACACTCCGCCATCAGCGCAGAGACACTACCCTCGCCCTTCGCTTGCAGAATTAACTTACCATTGAATTTTAAATTGGTGCTCAAGATAGTCACTGCCGCCAGCATTTGCCCTAGTACTTGTTCTATCACTGGAGGGTAGTTGTGTAGTGCAATAATATCTTGATAACTTTGCTCTAAACTTGTCACTACCCCACGGACATCAATATCATCAAATAATATTCGCTGGATTTGGTCGTTGTTGTCCATCTTCTGTTGTCTGCCGTACTCTGAAACAAGCATTATTCTAAAGTATATAATGCTTATTTATTAAATATAATTTTATGCTCTAAGCTCGCTAACACAGGCTATCGCTGGCATTTTTTCAGCACGCTGTTTCGGTCAAAAAAAGCAAAGCCTAAGTTGCGCGCGAAATACTAACATAAAAGTATTTAAAATCATTGGTCAGATAGTAATAAGTCTTTAGTTTTTTGAATTTGGCGGCGGCTGCGTTTATCAGGCTTTCCAGCGGGCGTTAAATCTGTCACTTTTAGTATTTTTCGCTGCTGCGCATCACTCTCGCGCTTTTTAATACTCTCCTCACTCTCACGGTATAACAATACTGCTTGAGGTGCCCCTGCGCGTTTATCTGACAGCGCTAAAATTTCGATAATGCGCTCATCCCAGCCCTGTCTCACTTTTAAAGTTGCCCCAATTTCCACCACTTTGCTACTTTTGGAACGCTGGCCCTCATACTGCACTTTTCCGCCCTCGATCGCTTTTTTTGCCAGCGCTCTGGTTTTAAAAAAACGTGCGGCCCACAGCCACTTATCGAGGCGTACTTTTGAATTTTCAGTCATAGTTTATCCTGTTCTTCGACAAGCCTTTGCAAGCTTAAATTTATATCTGAAAAGCACTTAATTTGCGCAAAGTGGGTCTCTATATTACGTTTTATATTAGAGTCCGGTTGAGAAATGGCCGCTAAATGTTTTATACCATAGCGCTCTGCTGATGCTAATACTGCTAAAGTGTCATCGACAAACAACGTGCGATCGGGATCAAAGGGTTCTACGCCTTGCATTTGACGCCAAAAACTTTGCTGTTCTTTTGCGACAGAGAAATCATGAGAGACCACTACCGCATCTAGGTACTGACTCAAACCGGTGATTGCTAATTTCATTTCTAGTCCTGAGCGGTGATCATTGGTCACCAGCACAACACGTAAGTTAGAGCGCTTTAACAGCGCTAAAAAATCCTCAGCAAAAGGGCGATAAGTCACATTGTGCGAGACTTCGGCCCGCAGCGCCGCGATATCGACTTTTAATCGATTACTCCAGTGATCAACACAATACCACTCGATGCTGCCACGATTTTTTGATAATTCGTCGAGCAAAAAGCTGCGCGCTTCGGTTAAGTCACGCTGATGGATCTGCGAAAAGCGAACAGGAAGGTGTTCTAGCCAAAAAAAGCTGTCAAAATGTAGATCTAATAAAGTACCATCCATATCTAGTAGAACAGTATCTATTTGCGACCAGGCAATAGCATTTGCTTGTGACAAAAAAGTGACCTCTAGAGATCTCAGTATAACGACTACACTCGCAACGTTTTGTTGAGTTCTCCTCATTGTTTAGGATATCTGCAGTATGCCAATTAAACCCGAAGTTTTGAAGATTAATCCCAGTGCCAAGAGCCGTTTATTTCTAATTGAAGAATTACAGTTACGTTTTAGCAATGGCGTTGAGCGTACTTATGAGCGTTTAGCGAGTCGCGGTAATGGTGCAGTAATGATGATTCCCATTGATAAAGACCACAATGTGTTGCTAGTCAGGGAGTATGCAGGTGGCATTGAAGATTACACACTGTCACTGCCTAAAGGCGCTGTCGATCAAGGCGAAACCTTTTATGAAGCGGCTGATCGCGAGTTAAAAGAAGAAGTTGGTTTTGGGGCTAAACGCATCGATTTTTTAAAGGAACTCACTACCGCCCCTAATTATATGGGCCACAAATTACAGGCTATACTAGTCAGAGATTTATACCCCTGTCGCTTAGAGGGGGATGAACCTGAGCCTCTAGAAGTCGTCAAATGGCCGCTCAGTGATATTGATAATTTAGTGGCGAACCCTGAGTTCACAGAAGGGCGGGCAATAGCAGGGCTTTATCTGGCACGTCACTTTATCCAACAAAACCCTTAAACTTACGGCCGACCACTAAACATCATTTTCAGCACACAAAATTGCCAGCTAACGAAGCTTAATTACCTCAATTGATAATGACTCTCTAAGTCTCGCAGAGCCAACCTCGCTAGGTATTTGTTCTAACCCTGCTACTTTACCTAGTATTCAGGTTAGATCCGAGCAATTTATCCACAGCCGCGACCTCAGTTGTTTCATAGTTACAGGTCGTCGAACATACTGCGCAGACTATTTAAAGTCGCTTTACCGCGCGCTTTATTCACTTTAGGATCTTTCTCGCCGTTACCTTCTATCAACAAATCCTCTTGCGGCAATTCTGCTAAAAAGCGGCTGGGGGTACAATCGATAACTTCCCCAAACTGCTTGCGCTGGCGCGCCAGTGTGATGGTTAATGTCACTTTTGCACGAGTCACACCGACATACATCAAGCGGCGTTCTTCTTCGATATCACCATTTTCGATACTATTGCGATGCGGCAGAATTTCCTCTTCAAGACCGATTAATAGCACGTGCGGAAACTCTAGCCCTTTGGAGGCATGTAAAGTCATTAACTGAACTTTGTTCTCATCCTCTTCTTCTTCTTGCCTATCCATCAAGTCGATCAATATCAAGCGGTTGATCGCTTCTTCCACTCCAGCATCAGGGTCTTCTTCCTGTAGTCGCTCCATGGTATTGCGAATCGAGTCCACTAAGAAAAAGACGTTTTGCATGCGCTTTTCCGCGGTCGCTTCACTGGCACTGTTTTGGTGAATCCAACCCTCGTAGTCGATATCAAATATCAGTTCGCGGATTGTTTGAATAGCATCCCCCTGCACACACTGTTGATACTTTGTTGCTAACCAAGTGGTGAATTGACGTAAACGCTCCACTTGCTTAGGCTTCATCACCTGTTCAAGCCCCAATTCATTACAAGCATCAAACATACTGATTTCACGCAGCGATGCGTATTCACCCAATATTTTTAATGTACTTGGCCCTATCTCCCGGCGCGGTAAATTGATCACCCGTAAAAAGGCATTATCATCATCGGTGTTGATCAACAATTTGAGATAACACATCAAATCTTTGATTTCAGCTCTGGCAAAGAAAGAGGTTCCCCCCGACAGCTTATAGGGTATTTGGAAGGCCTGGAACTTCAGTTCCAATAATCGCGCTTGGTGGTTACCTCGATAGAGCACTGCAAAGTCTTTAAATTCGGTTCTGTTACGCACATGCCGGTCGAGGATTTCAGTTGCAACGCGCTCACACTCAGCATCTTCATTACGAGTGTGAATCACCCGGATAGGATCACCCGGCGCCATATCTGACCAAAGGGTTTTGGTCATCTCGTGTGGGTTGTTGGCAATAACAACATTGGCCGCATTCAAGATCAAGCGGGTTGAGCGATAATTCTGCTCCAACTTCACCAATTTAAGACTGGGGTAATCTTGCTTTAATAGGGCTAAATTTTCAGGTCGGGCACCGCGCCAAGAGTAGATCGATTGATCGTCATCCCCAACCACTGTCAGCGCGCCACGGGTACCGACGATTTGCTTAACCAATTTGTATTGACTCATATTGGTATCTTGGTACTCATCCACCAGCAAGTAACGAATTTTATTCTGCCACTTTTCAAGTATCTGTGGATGCTGACTAAACAGCTTTACCGGCGTCCAAATCAAATCATCAAAATCAACCGCGTTATACGCTTGTAAAGTCGTCTGATATAGCTCGTAAGCTCTAGCGCAGAGAACATCGTCCGGCCCCTGCGCCTCTACAAGTGCACGATCTGGCTCAATCATTTCGTTTTTCCAGTACGATATTTTGTTGCGTACTAAATCAACACTGTCTGAGTCCTCATCATTGTTAAGTAACAAGTCTTTGATCAGCGCCTTAGTATCAGTATCGTCGAAGATAGAAAAAGTCGATTTCAGTTTAAGCGCTTTGTGCTCTTTGCGGATAATATTCATCCCCAAGTTATGGAAGGTAGATACCGTTAACCCACGCCCTTTGCCATTGGGTAACAGCCCCATTACCCGCTCTTTCATTTCCCGTGCTGATTTATTGGTGAAGGTGAGAGCCGCAATGTGGCGAGCTTCGATGCCGCAGCTATTCACTAAGTAGGCAATTTTTCGGGTTATTACGCTGGTTTTACCAGAGCCTGCGCCGGCCAATACCAACATAGGACCACTGATGTAATCGACCGCTTCACGCTGCTTGGGGTTTAACTTACTCATTGAGACCTTTGAGATAATTGGGGAGGTTTAAAATTGGCTTCTGCAGCCATTAAGGAGCGCCATTATGCCACAGCCGCCCGCTAAGAAACATGTCAAATAACCGACCATGCAGCAAGTTATCTCACTTTAGTGAGTCTTCACTGGAGTGAAGCAGAGTATGCTTAACATGAAAAATTAAAGAGCTATGCTTCGAATCAACCCCTTGATTGTTTAATTTCTCGCGGTGCATTCACTGTTGCGCTTAATTGCTCAGGCCAAGGGTTAAATAGTGATTATTAATAAGCGACGACCGGCTCAGTCACTTGCCGATAACTGAGCGCCTCCAACAAATGTTTACGCTCAATATGCGCACTGCCATCCAGGTCTGCAATAGAACGACTGACTTTTAAAATACGGCTGCAAGCACGAGCCGAGAACTGCATTTTTGTGGCAGCTGTGGCTAATAACGCTAGTAGCGATGGCGTCAAATAACAATGCTGCTTAAGTGCATCCCCTTGCAATAATGCATTACGGCATTGTTGGCGCGCTAATTGTCGTTCAACACTTTGACAAACACGTGCCGCAACTTGTGCTGAACGCTCTTGTAGCGATTTTTTGTCAGCCGCTAAAAACTGCGTGACAGGTATTGGGTTGACTTGGATATGGATATCGATGCGATCGAGTAAAGGTCCAGATAACTTCCCCTGATAGCGCCTTATTTGATCGGGAGTACAGCGACAGCGACCCCCTCTTTCTAATGCGTACCCACAAGGGCAGGGATTCATCGCTGCGATTAACTGAAACTGCGCGGGAAAACTTAACTTTTGTGCCGCTCTGGAGATATGAATACAACCCGCTTCTAAAGGCTCACGCAATACTTCCAGTACTGACCTGGAAAATTCGACCACTTCGTCGAGAAATAATACGCCATTGTGAGCAAGCGACACTTCTCCCGGTTGCGGATAGCTGCCACCACCCACTAAAGAAACAGCGGAAGCTGTGTGATGCGGCGAGCGAAACGGCCGAATACCGCGACAAATTTCGCTGGTATCCAGTCCTGCCACTGAGTGGACAGCGGCAGATTCGATACTTTCACTGGGTCTTAGTTTTGGGAGCAATCCGGCTAATCGCGCAGCTAGCATGCTTTTACCGCTGCCTGGTGATCCGCTCATCAGTAAGTGGTGACCACCACAAGCGGCAATTTCCAGCGCTCTTTTTGCTTGAAACTGCCCTTTAACATCGGCCAAGTCTAAATACTGATCTGTCTCTTTTTTTGCCCTTGGCGTTGCTTTAAATACCGCTAATTGACCACTCAACAAGTGACAGACTTGTAACAGATTGTCGGCTGGGGCCAGTTCCAATTCAGAAACTAGTACAGCCTCATCTAGACACCCCCTTGGTAAACAGAGTTTTCTGTTTGATTGAGCAGTGCCAATCGCTACTGGAAGAACCCCTTTTACCGGGCGTAAATCACCCGATAATGACAATTCACCGATAAACTCCCACTGGGCAATAAATTTATCGGGTACTTGCCCAGAGGCTGCAAGAATCCCCACGGCAATCGCTAAATCATAACGCCCACCTTCTTTGGGTAAATCTGCGGGTGCTAAGTTCACCGTGATACGACTCATCGGGAAAGTAAAACCCAGATTTAATAGTGCGCTGCGCACTCTCTCCTTCGCCTCCCTGACTGCGGCTTCAGGAAGCCCCACTAGCTGAAAGGCAGGTAAACCCGCTGATAGATGCACTTCAACTTCAACTATCGGCGCTGCAATTCCCTGCTGCGCCCGGGTGTACACTTTGGCCAATGACATCGAAATCTCCTATGCTGCACTTGTTTTAATCACGCAACCTTACATTAACTGAAAATAACTACAAATTCACAGTGTGCTATTTATCGCTTGTCTTTAAAACAGGACTAATTCGTATAGTCTTTTATTCAGCTAGCTATAATCTTAAAAAAAAAGACACTTTTCATACCCTAAAGTGTCAAAGAACTTAACTTTTTACGAAATAGGTGATTTATGAATATTATTGCAAAACTGGGTGTTTATTTTACGACACTGTTGTTAGTCGCTGGCTGCGCCAGTAATTTAACCGGTGATAATTACTCCGCCGCTGAAGCCAAAAGAATTCAACAGGTTTCTTTTGGGCGAGTGATCTCCGAGCGCCCAGTGGTCATTGATGGCCGCCAGAACGGTGTCCTGGGAACAGCTGCAGGCGGAGTATTAGGCGGCGTAATCGCCCACAATGTTGGTGGCGGATCAGGACGCGACATCGCCACCGGAATTGGCGCAATTATCGGGGGAATTTTAGGACAGCAAGTCGAAGAGAAAGCCACTCGTAAACAAGGACAAGAAATAACAATAGCGCTAGACTCTGGCAAGACCATATCGATAGTTCAACAAATAAGCCAGGCTAACTTCTTTGCGGTGAATGACAGAGTGAAGATACTACAACAAGGCGATTCAGTCAGAGTCAGCTACTAGTTGTTAGCGATAAATTTTTCCAGCGCTTCAACCCTGACAGGCCCCGCTTGCATTCCCATTAACTCACCACTAGGGTTAAACAGCAAAAAGCTAGGGGTTCCGCGAAAAGCCTCGCCGGTTATTTGATAAAAGTCAGCGGCGAGTAATACCAGCTCCCCTATGTAACTTGGGAACCCCATGCCTGTCTGTTGCATAAATGCTTGTGCTTTACTTTTATTTTTGTGACCGTCAATACTCACTCCGATCACTTGTGCATCGCTAGCTCGATGCTTTAAGTGAAACTGCGTTAGCGCGGGGGTCTCACGTCGACAAATGCTGCAATTGTGACTCCATAACATCACTACTGTCCATTTCCCTGCGCCAACATGCTCGCTTAAATGACGCGTTTTTCCCGAAAAATCGTTGAAAGTCATCGCGCTGATACTCTGACTAACGACTAGCCAAAAGACCAAACACATACTGAAACTGAATCCTTTCATAAATCATCCCCCGCTTGACATTAAATTTGAGAAACCTGTACTAAGTTTGAGATCCCCATTAACCTAGATTGATCAATTCAATATCTTTGTAGACACTTAGGTAGCGCCTTATCGTCAGTGTTGCATGCTGTATAGGGCTGCTCTTTACAGCGCTTCCCAAAAACAAAGTATATCGAAACAACAGAGAGATTTAGCTGCTCTAGTGGAATGTAGAGACCTTGTATCACTATTTTAATTGCCTAATCAGCCGCTCAAGTTGCTGCACTTCTTCGCCAGAAACTGAAGACTTAGCGTAAATTACCGTTTCAGACAACCGTGAAATCTGCCTCAAATAAACGGCCTGATCCGGGCATTTAATGGCTGCTCTTTGCAAAAATTGCCGCAGTGTTTCTCGGTGAATACGCTGCAACTGGTATTTCACTAATCTTTTATCCAACAATTTAAGCGCATCTAATAACGGATCATGCTCTTTTTTAGCTATTTGGTGATAAAACGTCACTATAAATGGCAACATTGCCATGCCAAACACCAGCACTATAAACAGGCCAATCCTACTGCTATTCACTTCACCGAGTAACTGTTTAACTAAAGAGAACTGCTTTTGACTACTATAATTGATGATCCAGCGGTGCCACTGATAATTCAAACTATCTACATTAAGCCGCCACTTATTGAGCCAAGAGCGATGACTAAATTGACTGAACAAGCCTGCATCGCTAACACTTAAAGAAGAATCATTGGCCCCGCTCTCGATTCTTGCGGGAGAGACAAATGTAGTAGGATCCCACCTAACCCACCCCGTCTGCGCCTGCCAGTACTCCAACCAGGCATGCGCTTGCGATTGAGTGATCAGTAGATAGTCTTGATCAGCACTCCACTGACCACCTTGGTAGCCAGTGACTATTCGTGCAGGTATTCCGGCGGCGCGTAATAAAAATGCTCCGGCGCTGGCAAAGTGTTCGCAATAACCGAGCTTAGTATTAAACAAAAAATCATCAATCGCGTGAACGCTCTGTGATTGCCCCGGTGATAAAGTGTAACTAAACGCTTGCCTGAACATAGTCGACAATTTTTCAATATACGCTGCGCTCCCCCCTAACTGCTGATGCATCTTGCTGGCAAACTCTCTACTCTTCGGGTTCTCGGTGCCAGGCAGTGCCGTGTAATATTGGAATTGTTTGGCGCTGAGTGAGTGTTGATCAACAAAACTTGCAGGTGACACTAACTGATACTGATAGCGTTGTATTAATTTGTTGTTTCGGGTAATCGAATAATCTTGCCACTGCTGGTGCGATTTGTCGCTAGCAAGTGGCATATCTAAGCCGTACAGCCAAGCGCGATTATTCGCCTCCTGCATTACTCGGTAGTGATAAACTTGTTTATTGACAGCTTGCTGTAGCTGCTTTCGCTGCTCAGTATCCAGTAATTTCAACTGCTTATTGCGCCGCCAAGTCCGGCCATCAAAATCACCTAAGCTTAGCCCTCGCCAATACATCTGCGACATGGCAGGTTTAGCGACTGAACTAAAGGTTACTCGCATGGCCACTGAATAATCTTGGTTGAGCTTGGCAATATCCCCTGCGCGTAGTGAATCAGAGACACCTGTCTTAGCCACTGCGCTGTTAATCGGGACTGCCCACAAGCTACCAATTCTAGGCATGATGATAAAGAGAGCGATAGCTATCACAAAAGCCTGCATAAATATAACTGCCATCTTTACAGTCGCCGCTTTATGCGCTTTAACAAGAGATTTCACGCCAGCATTGAGTATTTTCTCTGACTCATTGGAAAAAACGCTAAGCAGGATGACGTGCAATACAAGCAGAGAAAATAAGCTATAGGAAAAACTTAATAACGAATTAGAAAACAACAGCTGACAAGCCGCCATTAAGCAACCTAAGAAGATCAGCAGTAGATAATCTCTGCTGGTCATCAACTCCAACAGTTTTAAAGAGCCAGTTAAGACTAACAAACTCACAAACCCTTGCAGCGAAAAAAAACTGCCGCTACTGACAAAAAGGAGCAGCAAACTAGCGCTGACGACAGTCAATTTCAACCATAACTTGATAGCCGCTGATTGTTGTTTAAGTGCCTTTAATCGCCACAGGTAAATCCCGGCTGCCCAGGGAAAAAGCCACATCGGGAGCTCTGGTAATAATGGTAGTAATGCAATCAATAGCCCAACCGCTAATAAGTTCAGCTGCCTGGCTTCAAGCAATTGTCTAGCCATCTCCATCGCCTGCGCCAAATGTAGCTTGCTCATCAAAACTCGCTAAGGTCATCAACACTTGTGCTAAATGTGCAGGGCCACAAGCTGCTGGCAAATATACAGTAGGTAACGCTAAACTATATTTTTGAGCAGGGCTTATATGCAGTGCTTCAAAACATAAATGCTGCAATTTTTGCTCAGGATTGGCGTCGGGATAATCATCCCACTTTAAATCAAGACTAGGTAGTTGATGACTTTGGTAGTGTTTTTTGTACAATTCACCGCGACGTGCATATTGCTTCCAGGCAATTAAATTCAGACTGTCTCCTGCGACATAGCGATCAAGATCTGCCAGCTCCATCTCATCACTTGGTTGATTGTGGACACTATCGCTTTGCGCTGTTGATACTGAGCCTTCGGCCACAGAGAGCTTCTTTAAACCAGGCTCGGCGCTTGGATAGACAGTCACTCTCTCATCTAGAGAAAGCAGGCACCAACAGCGCAGAAGCCCCAGTGGATAGTAACTGCGCAGCTCAAGTCTTGGCGGTTGCAAAAAGCCACGCTTAGTGGTTTCTAGCGCCAAATTTGTGCATAGCAGTTCTTGCAGTTGCCAATTCAGAGGAATTTGTTCATCGCCATTCCACGACATAAATACCCCTTGGTGTCCTCGCTGATGGCTACTGGAAAAAAGAACAGGGATCAGCGCCAATTCGCCACAGAAAACTGGCTCACTGTTTTCAATCCGCACTTTAATACCATGCATATTTAAATAGCAGTGAAAAATGCTCACTAACATAATACTAAGCTGCAAATAGCTTAACGCCAGTAATAAATTATTTTGATAATTAGTCCCTAATAACCACAACAACACAGTAAATGATAGATAGCAAAAACCTAACCTTGAGGGAAATATATACAAGTTTTTACGCGCAAGCAGATGCTCTTTGGCCGGTTTATTTCGACTGGCAATGGATTGATTAAATTGCTCACGCAGCCATTTCCTTAACATCTATAAGCGGCCTCTAACTGATTTATTTACCCATATATAACATCTACTTGAGACAAAATATGCTCAGCTAGCGCCTCTTGCTTTGCCAGTGAACCAACGGCACTAATTCTATGTGCAATCACAGCCACAAACACCGCTTGAATATCCTCGGGTAACAAATAATCTCTTCGCTCTAATATTGACCAGGCTTTTGCTGCGCTCAACAGTGCAATGGCACCGCGTGGCGATATCCCAAAAGGCACACTAGGTTCATTTCGCGAATAGGCGATTAAGCGCTGGATATAGTCGAATAATGGCTCACTGACAATGACTGCACTGGCTTGCAACTGCAATGTTTCGAGCTGTTGTTCATTAAATACTGGCGCCAGTATCTCTCTGGTTTCTCGATTGCGTTTAGCCGGAACACTCAGCCGTTTAAGTATCTCTCGCTCCGCTTGCGCACTTGGATAACCCAATTCTATCCTCATATTAAAGCGGTCTAATTGAGATTCAGGTAATGGATAAGTACCACTGTGAAAAGAAGGATTTTGGGTGGCTATAACAAAAAATGTCTGCGCTAAAGAGCGTGTTTGCCCTTCAATGCTCACTTGCTGCTCTTCCATCGCTTCTAGTAAAGCACTCTGGGTTTTAGGGGTGGAACGGTTGATTTCATCGGCGAGTAGTAATTGGGTAAAGATAGGACCTGGATGAAATACAAAGCTCGCATCGCGTTTATCGAAAACAGACACACCCAACAAATCTGCCGGCAGTAAATCACTGGTAAACTGGACTCTGTTATAATTTAACCCCAGTACATCGGCGATTGCTTGCGCCAAAGTGGTTTTCCCCATCCCCGGCAAATCTTCAATTAAGATATGGCCGCGCGACAGCAGAGCACAAAGCAGTAATTTTATTTTCTCCTGCTTGCCTAATAACACTTGCCCGACACTGGACTGAACTTGCTCTAACAAGTGAGTACTTATTGGCTGTTTAATGTCTACTATACTCAATTATCTCTCCTTTAATGCAGAGTGCCTAGCAAGCAGTTCACTGCAGCGCTAAAACCTATCTTTTATCCTCAGTATACACCGATTAGCTCCCTTCAATTGCGCGGCCAAATAGCGGGATTTTAAACCTTAGATTATTGGCACAGAGCAAGGGATTTAAAAGCGTATTTAATAATTATCTAATACCTCTTTAAGTCGATCAATGGACACTGGTTTACCAAATAGATACCCTTGGCCTATATCGCAGTCTTGTTCAATTAAGAATTGGCGCTGGTCATCTGTTTCTATCCCCTCAGCAACCACTTTCAAATTCAAACTATGTGCCATCGATATTATAGCAGAGGTTATTTTCATATCCCCTTCACTGAGTGGGATATCTTTAACAAATGTTCTATCTACTTTTAGCACATCAATCGGTAAGCTCTTGAGATAGGCAAAAGAGGAAAACCCTGTACCAAAGTCATCAATGGCGACGCTGATACCTAACTGCTTAATTTTTTGTAAGGTTAAAATAGCCTGTTCAACATCTTCCATCAACAATGATTCAGTAATTTCAACTTCAATCAAGCGAGGTTCAATTTGATTGTCGCGCAGAGATTTTTCCATCACTCCCAACAGAGTAGGGTCTTTAAACTGGCGCAATGAGATATTAATCGCACAAGAAATATTTGCGTCCCCTAAATCACGCATTTTTTTCATATTTCGACACGCCTCTGCAAATACCCAATTGCCTAGGGGAACGATAAACCCAGTATCCTCAGCAATGGATATAAAATCAAAAGGTGAGACCAGCCCTAACTCTGGATGCTGCCAACGCACTAGTGCTTCAACTCCGATAATCTGATTCGCTCGCAAGTCTACTTTAGGTTGGAAATCAAGCCTAAACTGCCCTTTTCGTAAAGCATCAGGCATCTCTTTTGAAAAGCGAATATAGCGCTGTACTTGTTCGTTAAGCTGCTCGGTGAACTGTCGGTATTGGTTGCGCCCCATTTCTTTGGCTTGATGCATCGCCAAGTCCGCATTTTTCAAAATGGTATCAGGTAACCGACCATCTTTAGGCAGCCAGGAAAGTCCTATACTGGTACTTATCTTTATTTCAGCCCCTTCAATGGCGTAAGGTTTTGAAATAACTTTTAAATAGTTTTGCGCAATAATGTCCACTTGCTCAACATCTCTAACTTCGTTAATCAGCATGGCGAACTCATCTCCCCCTAAACGCGCAACAACACTTTCTTCGGGAAGATATTGCTCTAGTCGGTTAGCGACCTCGATTAACACTTTATCACCAACGGCGTGACCTTGAGCATCGTTAATATTTTTAAATCCGTCCAGGTCAAACAACATCACTACCGAAGGCGAATCCATCACATTAGACTGAAATAACTTTTTTAATGCGCGATAGAAAAGACGTCTATTAGGTAACCCCGTCAAGCCATCATAGAGGGCTAAATGTTTCATTTTCTCTTTAGCGTCTTTTAGCTCTGAGATATCTTCGACTAATATGACAAAATTGGTCAATTCTTCGTATTCGTTATTAATCGGCGAAATGACAACATTTGACCAGTAAAAGCTGCCGTCCTTGCGGATATTTTCTAAATCGCCTCGCCAGTTTTTACCGCTGAGAATATCTTTCCACATGCTATCGTACTGATCTTGAGGGAGACACTCTCTAGATAACATGACTGAAGGAATACCCTCTAATTCAGACACTTCAAAACCCCCGCTTTGCGCATATCTAGGGTTAACGTATTCAATGGTACCGATAACATCGGTAATCATTACACCAGAATTCGTCGCAGTAATGACACTGGTTAGCTTTCTGAGCAGGAATTCAATGCTTTTACGCCCCGAAATGTCTTGGCAAGTGCCTACCATCTTTAAACTACTATCTTGATGGCGTCGTACATTAGCCAACAAATGCACGTGTTTGATATTACCATCTAAAGACAATCTAAATTCACTGGAGATGCTTGCGCCAATGTGAATATTAGCTCTTATTTTCTTGAGTAACGTTTTTTTGTCCGCCGAGTGCACTTGCTGTAGAAAATCCTCGACCTTCAACACACTTTTTTCAGAATCAAGCCCGAGTGTTTCTATTAAGCTCTGTGAACACCACACTCTATCCGCTGCAATTTCCCACTCCCAACTACCGATACTGGCTACTTGATGTGACTCTAGCAGTCGCTGTTCAGCCAATTTTTTTTCAGTCGTTTGCGTCAATAAACGCTGTTCAATAATCTTTATAGTCTCTACCTGAGACCTCATTGTACGGCGCATGGCACTTTGAGAGGAGCGAATTATTTCAAAGGCATTGGCTAATTTAAGCAACGATGAGCGAGGGTTCAAGCTTGGAAATGGCTTAGAGGTATCACCATTGGATAGAGCCTGAGCGGCCAAGCTAATATTGTCTAATTTTTCATGCAGTAAGGTACGTCGACGCCAAATAAGCACCACCATAAGGGTGATCAGTGCAATCACGAAAAATTCAAACGAGCGGTAGGTAAAACGTTTTTCTTGAATAACGTCGCTCGGGCTAAACCATAACCCATAAGCATAATTAGAATCAGGCATGCGCTGCAATAATAACTGTCGGTGTAACTCGCTTTTTGCCTGATTGCGCAAATCTATTTCAGGAGCAAAGACAATTTCTTGCCAGTCTTGCGATACTGCTTTTTGATTTAATTGCTGCAGTAACAAAGCCCGTTCCTGGTCCGAACTCTGTTTGTTTGCTAACCTGCTAGAAACTTGTAAAACCAATTGAAATTGGTTTATTTGCCGGTCAAGTTCTGCATTCAAGCTATTGGGCAACCAAATGGATTCGATTAGGACAACGACGGCAATAACCACAATCAACCACACTCGAAAGATAAATGTTAATGCAAACTTCCCGGTTCTTTTCCCCACATCCACTTGTTGTTGTTTTCCCACCAAATAATCACCCAAAACCTTACATTCAAATAGCAGTAATATCGAAATAAATCGTGATTATAGTGCTTTCATCACTTGATCAGCCCAATTAATACTGTGGCGGTAGGCCATCTGATAAAATTTACTCGCCAAGGAGCCGCGTATCGCTTCAAAATCGCCGTGTTGATAATATTTCACATCCCCTAAGATTTCACCCATCATTCCTTCATGAGATAGAATTGCCGCCGATATGTCTGCGGTTAACGGCATTTGAGTCAGTAACTCTTCCATTTCTATATTGAGTAGAGCATCAAGTTGAGACAGTAAACCCACCATAAAATAACTGATCGGGTCTTGCTGTCCTGACATTTCAGAGATTAATTCACACATCCGCCCGCGTACCAGCATGTTGTTCACCAGATCACCCGAGGATTTTCCACCACTTGCCGTCATGAAAATAATGATCCAACGTTTAATCTGGTTCATGCCTAACAGAGTAATCGCGTGGGACAGAGAAACAATTTCTTTAGGCGTACTAAAAGCGGCAGAGTTGACAACTTTTAGTATCTTAAAGGTGAGGTTAGGGTCATTTAGCGCTATTTCTTCGATACTATTGGCGGTGGCATTAGGCTTGTCAATTTCGGCCAGCATTTGTAACAGCACTAGCTTATTGGCACTAATTTTTTTACCTTTAGCTGTCGCAGGTTCACTTAAGAAAAATCCTTGATAGAATGAAAAGCCCATTTCTACGCAGCGTAAAAACTGTTCTTTTGACTCTACTTTATCAGCCAGTAACTCCAATCCAAAAGGTCTTAATTTAGCCATTAAACTCGGCATCGAATCAATGCCGAGGCGACGCAAATCCAGTTTCAAAATATGCACGATATTTAACAGGACATCAAAGCGCCTCTCTCTTGGATCGTAATCAGATAGCGCTAATCTAACTCCCTGTTTGCCAAGCTCTTTTAGCCTTTCAACTAGCTCCGGAGTGATATTAGAGCGCCCTAGTAGTTCGAGCACAAAATGCCCTTTTGGCAAATCAGGTAATTTGCCATTGAGTAATAACTCATCTGTCACTTTGATAAAACAAGGGACCGTTTTGGTTTCACCGTCATTGATAACATTTGAATAGTTGTTAGTGATTACTTCAAAAGTCGCATCTTCATCATTAATGCTAGGGTCAAACGCATTATCTGCGTTGCGAAACAGCAGTTCGTAATACTCAACGTCTCTGTTTTTACTGTAGATAGATTGCCTGGCAAATAGAATATCCGAACCTTGTTCATCACTTGGCACCTGCATTTGACTAACCACTTCTTACTCCAAAATATATAACTGATATCTATCGAAATTGTTGCCTAAAGCGGCACAAAAATCAATTCAAGTTTAAGTGCTAGGTCAAACTAGCTGGATAGCGTGACCGTAAATGAGCACTATCACACCACCAATGTTGCGTTAACATTATACCTTTACTGGCAGTTATCACCCTTTTTCAACCTTTCAAAGGGGAAAGCTAGCCTTGCGTACAGACAAAAATATCAATACTTAACGGATCAAGTAATTTTTTGATGTCGACGGGAACAGCTGCGTCGGTCACTAAAGCATCTATTTGGGTAATGTTGGCTTGTTTCACCATCGCATTTCGGCCAAATTTTGAATGATCCGCGCAAAGCACCACTTTGGAGGAGTTCGCGATAATCGACTGGGCGACTTTAACTTCCCGAAAATCGAAATCCAATAAAGATCCATCAACACCTATACCACTGATGCCTATAATACCAATATCCATATTGAATTGGCTGATAAAATCACAAGTCGCCTCGCCGACAATCCCACCATCACTATGACGGACCTCACCGGCCGCTATAATGACTTGAAAACCGGCATTCGCCGAGAGAATAGAGGCGACATGAATATTATTAGTCACCACTTTCAAGTTTTGATGATTGAGCAGCGCCCTTGCCACTAACTCCGTCGAGGTACCGATATTGATGAATACTGAAGCTCCGTTAGGCACCATCTTAGCCACTTGCGTCGCCATGGCTTTTTTAGCTTCTAAATGATTGATTTTTCTGCTTTGATAATCTTCATTCTCTGTGCTAGATTCTCTTTGGGCGCCGCCATGGTGACGGCGAATTTGACCGGCATCAGCCATCGCGTTTAAATCGCGCCGGATGGTTTGCGGAGTGACTTTAAAGCGTTCAACTAATTGATCAATACTGACAAAACCTGTGTCATTTATCAGTGCGAGAATTTTACTTTGTCGCTGTTGGCTAGTCATGATCTCACTTAAGCGTAAATAATATTCCCATAGATTATTGCTCAATCAACACAATAGCAAGGTGTCAAATAATGAAATCATATATTCTTTCCATCGATCAAGGCACCACCAGCTCAAGAGCGATTATATTCGATGAAAATGCACAACTTATCTGCCAAGAACAACAGGAATTTGAACAGATATTTCCCAGTGACGGCTGGGTAGAACATCGCCCTCAAGACATTCTTGAGTCCACTTTAGCCACTTGTAAAAAAGCGCTAAAGAGTGCTGAACTAACCGCCAGCCAAATCAGCGCGATAGGGATCACCAATCAGCGAGAAACCACCATCGTCTGGGATAAAAATACTGGCGAAGCGGTGTATAACGCCATTGTTTGGCAAGATAGGCGCACCCATGAATATTGCTCTGAACTCGTAAAAAAAGGTCATTCAGAGCGTATAACCGCCAAGACCGGCCTGTTAATTGACGCTTACTTCTCTGCCAGCAAGGTCGCTTGGATACTGGACAATGTGGAGGGCGCTAGAGCGCGTGCTCAAGCCGGTGACTTATTATTTGGCACTGTCGACTGTTATTTGCTCTGGCATTTAACAGAAGGTAAAAGCCACGCGACCGATGCCACTAACGCTTCACGCACTATGTTGTTTAATATCCACAGGCAAGAGTGGGACAGCGAGCTGTTAGCCCTTTTAGATATTCCCAAAAGTATGCTGCCCGTAGTGAAAGACTGCGCTGCTGATTTTGGCACCAGCGCTGCGCACATCTTTGGCGATGGCATTAAAATCGCCGGTATCGCCGGCGATCAACAAGCGGCTTTATTTGGCCAGGCTTGCTTTAATAGCGGAATGGCAAAAAGCACTTACGGCACTGGCTGCTTTTTGATCATCAATACTGGAGACACCGCGGTAAAATCCAAACACCGCTTATTAACCACTGTCGGCTACCGCCTCAACGGCAAGGTCAGCTACGCATTAGAGGGCAGTATCTTTATTGCAGGTGCTGCTATCCAGTGGCTGCGCGATGGCATCAAAATTATCGACGACGCCCGACAAGTCGAAGCTCTCGCGCGTGCAGCGAGCAGTGATTCTCAAGTCGTCATGGTGCCTGCTTTTACTGGTCTAGGTGCTCCACACTGGGATCCAAATGCGCGCGGCGCTATCTTTGGTTTAACACGTGATACGGGCATTCCCGATATTGTCGCCGCTGCCCTAAAAGCGGTTTGTTATCAAACCAAAGATTTAATTAGCGCCATTGAAGATGAAGGTATCCAATTAGATAAACTGCGCGTGGATGGTGGCATGGCCAACAACGACTGGATGCTGCAATTCTTAAGCGATTTAACGGCCGTTGATGTGCAGCGCCCAAGCTTAGTTGAAACGACCGCACTAGGAGCTGCCTACCTTGCCGGTTTACAAGTGGGAATTTTTAAATCGCTGCAAGACATCACTGAGCGCTGGCAAAAGCAGGCGCAATTTAGCAGCCGTTGGGATGATCAGCAGCGTACCGCCCACCAGCAATTGTGGCAGCGTAGTGTCGAGAAAGTGCTCACTTAATCTGACTTCAAAAACGGCGTACTGCACCAGCATGCGCCGCCTTATTAAACGATATCGGTAATGAGCTGTTAAGCATCACTATACCCTTTTAATCCCTCACCCAGAGTATCGATAGATTTTGTAAGCCTGTATTTTATTAATCCTCTTTGATAATCTAATTATAGAGAAACAACTAAAGGGTGGGCTCTTTTTGGATGAGGGATCACATCAACATCGATACCATAAAGTTTCGCTATTTTATCAGCGCTTAATGTCTCATCGACCAGACCTTGGGCAACAACTTTGCCATCTCCTAACAATAAAATTCTATCGGCATACTGCGCCGCTAAATTGAGATCGTGCAATATGCTCATCACCCCCACACCTTGTGCCGCAAGCTCTTTAGCGAGAGCTAGAGTATGGTGTTGATGGGCTAAATCTAATGCAGAGGTGGGCTCATCCAATAACAAATAGCGGCTTTGCCCAGGCACTTCTTCCCATATCTGACACAGCACCCGCGCCAATTGTACCCGCTGTTTTTCACCGCCCGAAAGCGATGGATACAGCGCTTGTGCCAAGTGGCCCACCGCCACTTGCTCCATCGCTTGATAGGCGATTTCACGATCTCTGATGCGACCGCTACTGTGCGGTAATCGCCCCAACATCACCACTTCAAAAACACTAAAGGCGAAGTTAAGCTGTGAAGATTGCGGCAGTACCCCAAGCAGACTAGCGCGTGTTCGACCCACATAATCCTCAAACCTTGTATTGTTTAACAGCATGCTGCCGCTGTAGTGCTGATACTCTCCCGCCATTACTTTAAAAAGGGTCGATTTACCGGCACCGTTAGGGCCTAACACAGCTAAAAGCTCACCGGGGATAACATTTAAACTCACATTCGCAATCAGCTTTTTATCCCCCATATACAAGCTAATGTCTTCTACTTGAAAACTCACAAAGCGTTACTCCGCGTTCTATAGATCACCATATAGATGAAAAATGGACCGCCAATAATGGTCGTAATTAAACCGATAGGCAGCTCCGCCGGTGCAATAATAGTGCGTGAAATCATATCGGCTACTAATAAAAACAAGCCACCAAGCGCGGCACTGGCCAATAGCAAATAGCGATGATCAGGCCCCAGCGTTAAACGGATAATATGCGGTACTATCAGACCGACAAACCCAATCATGCCTGAAACGGCAACGCTTGCACCGACCCCAATAGCTGCTAGCATAATGATCTGTCGTTTCACTCGCTCCACATTAACCCCTAAGTGCCTTGCCTCGGATTCACCGAGCAATAATGCATTGAGGTTTTTAGCCTGACTCGGCATAAACACTAAAGTGATTGTAATTAAAGAGCCCGCCGCTAATACCGTACTCCAACTCGCACCACCTAAGCTGCCCATGGCCCAAAATGTCAGAGTGCGCAGCTGTGCGTCATCGGCGAGAAATGTCAGCACACCTACCGCGGCCCCCGTCACAATACCGATAGCAATTCCTGCGAGCAACATGCTCGTGACCGAAGTACCAAATTGAGTCGTAGCGACTTTTGATACCAACATAGTGGTGGTAAAAGCCCCGCAAAAGGCAGCGACCATTAACGCGTAATCACCAAAAACGGTATATAGGAAACTGAAGCTACTGCCGCCTAATACAATCAGTAACACAGCCGCGAGGGAAGCACCACCTGTTACCCCTATGAGACCGGGATCGGCTAGTGGATTGCGAAACAAACCTTGCATAGCCGCTCCTGAAACAGCGAGAGCAGCACCAACCAAAATAGCCAGTAGCGATCTAGGCAGTCGAATTGAACTGACAATACTCTGTACCGCTTGGGATGCACTGCTTTCGATCAACCCTACTTTGGAGAGAATAACCGAGAAAGAATCGAGCATACTGATTGGCATCGGCCCAATACCAACAGAGATCACTAGGCATAAAAGCAAAGCCACAGATAAGCTAATGATGCTCCATTTAATTCTTAACTCACGCGCAGTTAACCCTATAGAAACGCTGTTATTCATTGTGCATTATTACTTTTTAGCTGTGGATAGAATGCACCAATAAGCCCTTTCAGGGCATCGCCAATGCGCGGTCCAAAACCCAACATCAACATACCATTCATTTTCACTAAGCGTTTATTTATTGCTGCAGGTGTTAAATTGAAACCTTCGCGATTGAAGATTTCATCGCCAGCGCCGTGCTCCCCCCCTCTGTCCATCATTAAGATGACATCGGGTGCAGCGCTAATAATAGCTTCAATTGACATAGGCTTATAACCGCTGAAGCCCTGTACTGCGTTGTTAGCACCTGAGAGAGAAATGACGGCATCTGCCATAGTATCACTGCCTGACACTAATACACTGCCACTGCGCGCACTGAGTACAAACATGACATTAATCGGCTTTTCAACACGAGATAATTGCTCTCTAGCGGCAGCCACATCAGCCGCCACTTTTTGCCACAGCTGTTCTCCTGCCGATTCAACGTCTAAAAGTGTTGCCACCCCAAGAATTTTATCTTTCACCACATCTAGCCCGGGTTTGGCACTGAAGCGCTCAATTGTCACCCCCGCTTCTGCTATTTGCGATAAGATAATATCAGGGCCTGAATCACGGGTGGCTATCAGCACTTGTGGCGACAGTGACAGCACTCCCTCTGCCGAAATATTACGCTTATAGCCGATTTGCGGTAACTTGGTTGCTGCAATAGGATATCCTGAGGTTGTATCTACACCGACTAGAGTATGCTCTTGCTTTAAAGCGTACACTATCTCTGTTAATGAACCATCGGCAGAAACAACCGTTTTAGGGGCTGCGTACAGCCCAGTGGTCAATGTGACTAGACACAAAACACCAGCGGCCAAATTGATTTTCATAGTACGGGTTTTCTTAGTACGCGGTTTCATACCACGGCTTCCTCAACTAGCAAAGATTCAACCAGCGAGCGCCAACGCCTATTTTCCGCTTCTCCTTCAACGCGCTGACCAAAGAACTGCGCTATTGTCGCGCCTTTTTTATCATAGAGTTCAAGCGAGGTAATATTGCCATCCACGCTCGGTTTCTTAATTACCCAAGCGTTGGCGATATTCTCTTGCAGTAAATGCAGGTTGAATTCAGGGTCTAAAATATTTAACCAAGGCCCCACTTTTTTGACGGTCTCGATTGCCCCAGTATGAATTTGAATATTGCCGTGATTACCCACAAAACACATAATCGATAGAGCACTTGCTGCAATTTTTGTCAAAAAATTAGCCATTAACAGAGGATCAACCGGTCGCGCTAAAGGCGCTCCGACAATTTCAAAGGCCTGTTCTCGGCTAACTTGGTACTTTTTTAAGATGCCAAAAAACTGGTGTACATTGGTCATTGCCTGCCAATCAGCAATCAGCATTTGTCTATCCACTTGCGCTGTCTCAACGTTGTATGGGTCTGCAGGCAACTCGCTAAAGCTTAGTGGTGCAACTGTATCATCATTGTACTTGTTCACTAATGCAACAAACGCTTGCACATCACTAGTTGGTTGCAAAAATATTTTCTGGATAGCACCACCTGCGCCATCAAAGAACTGCAGTGAGTACCTAAACCCTTCTTTAATAGGCTCTTGCACAGCAAAACCGCTAGCCCAGCGATTGACAAAAATACGTAAATCAATTTTTCTATCCTCAGTGATCACTAAGCCCATTGGCCCCCTCACACTGACATTATCGTAGCAACCTTTGCGCTCATGCACCGCGCTATCATTGCGGGTTAAAGTCATAATGTAACCCAGTGCAGGCAGTGCCTTGATAATATCGCTAAACTCTGTTGATAAACGTACACTTGCCACACCACAGTGATTATCAATCAGCGCTGCTTCAGATACCTTTAAGCATTCTGCCTGCTCCCTGCGGCGCAGTGTCGGCTGCTCTACACATAAAGCTTGATAA
>Ga0209395_1000708_pt1 | contig 48078 bp, 45 predicted proteins | sample GOMGulsemesocosm_3_FD_184635 | JGI IMG/M metagenome (GOLD analysis project Ga0209395, IMG submission 184635) | Methane-oxidizing microbial communities from mesocosms in the Gulf of Mexico - GOM9D Gulf of Mexico (SPAdes) (version 2) | ecosystem: Environmental > Aquatic > Marine > Cold seeps... | reverse complement strand
GCTGGAGATGAGTTATTACGTCAAATTGCCGCTATTTTCAGAAATCATCTGCGCCAAAGAGATACCTTAGCGCGACTCAATGCAGATCAATTTGCGATATTAATGAAAGACTGTTCACTTGAATCTGCCCGCCGTTGCTGCAATGAATTATTAAACTTGCTAAGCGAGCACCAATTTGTTTGGCAAGCAATGAGCTTATCTATTACCGGCCGCGCTGGCGTTACCTGCGTTGACAAAAATAGTAATCACTACGAACAACTCATGGAGCAAGCCGACTTAGCTTGTTATCAGGCGAAATCAGACGGCGGAAATCAAACCAAAATTTATCAGCTTGCAGATGAACAGTCAGTGACTCTTTTTGGTGACGCATATTGGGCTAAAAAAATCAGGACAGGATTAAAACACAATCATTTTACCTTATATATGCAAACAACTCTGTCGTTGCATACGCCAGCAGCCATCACTGGTATTGAAATATTAGTACGATTGCAAGACCGTAACAGTTTGGTGCTGCCGCAAATGTTTTTACCTGCTGCATTGCGTTACGATCTTGCCCCTGAATTAGACTTGTGGGTGATCGCACATACCCTAGATTGGTTTGCAAACAATGAACAAGTTCTACACAATATAAAAGTCATCTCAATTAATTTAAGTTCGGCCTCTTTTGGTGATGATGCACAGTTAATTAAAATAATAAATATTATCGAAAAATACAAAGAGTTAGCACAATATTTAGTCTTTGAAATTACCGAATATACTGCACTGTCGAGCTTGTCAAAAGCCTACCATTTCATTAAATCATTAAACCATTATGGGGTTAATTTTGCGCTAGATAATTTTGGTAATGGCAACTTGTCTTTTGCCCAAATGAGGGAAATACCAATTAGCAGACTAAATATCGATGGCCGGCTAATTAACAGTATCTCGACCTGCGAAGTATCTAAGGTTCAAGTAAAGTCAATCGCTGCAATGGCACAAGTTATGGGCATCGAGACGACGGCAAAAAAAGTCGAAGATCCCAAGCTTATCCCAATTTTAAAGCAATTATTAGTCGATGGTATTCAAGGACATTCGCACAGCAAAGCTGTACCAATAAATAACTTGCTAGCCCTTGCGCCACAAGCAAAACCAACACAACAGCAACCTTCGTGATATCAAGTGTTGGGCAAAGCTGTGAAAGCACTTGAAATTTACTGTCAATGACATATTATGTCCGCAGTAAATTTTAATTGGAATTGTGATGAAACGTATTGCCCTTTTTCTACTCACCAACATTGCTGTAATGGTGGTATTGAGTATTGTTCTTAGTATTATATTTAGTGTCTTTGGTCTTGACCGGTCAAGTTTAACTGGCTTACTGGTCTTGGCTGGCGTATTTGGCTTTGGTGGCTCGATTATTTCGTTGCTGATGTCTAAATGGATGGCCAAGCGCACCACTGGTGCTCAAGTTATCGATCAAGCAGCTAATGCCACCGAATTCTGGTTACTTGAAACCGTTGCGACCCAAGCAAAAAAAGCTGGTATTGCGATGCCAGAAGTGGCAATTTACCCAAGTGACGATATGAATGCATTCGCCACTGGCGCTAGCAGAAATAAAGCCTTGGTTGCTGTTAGTAGTGGTTTACTACAGCAAATGAGCCAAGACGAAGTCGAAGCGGTATTGGCTCACGAAATAAGTCATGTCGCCAATGGTGACATGATTACGCTTGCTTTAATTCAAGGCGTGGTAAATACGTTCGTCATCTTCGCGGCGCGATTAATTGCCGGTGCAATCGACAGTGCCACCAAAGATGAAGACGGCGAAGGTGGCCTCGGTGGCTTCGCTTATTTTGGCGTAGTCATTGCGTTAGAGATGGTCTTTGGCATATTAGCAAGCGTAGTCGTTGCATACTTCTCCCGCCAACGTGAATTTAAAGCAGACAGTGGCGCAGCCGAGCTAACATCTAAGCATAAGATGCGCGCAGCCCTAGAACGGCTAAACCGTGGCAGTGAAAGTCAAATGGAATCTACCATGATGGCACTTGGCATCAATGGTAAGAAAGGCTTTTCACAATGGTTTATGAGTCACCCACCGCTTGAGCAACGGATCAAAGCTCTAAGTTAATAATTCAAAAATGAACAAACGCAGCGATCGCTGCCGTTTGTTCATCCATTAAGTACTATGCCAATCAACTCTCGTTTACTGGCTTGGGCATATGCGCCTTAATCAATACGGTGCAAGATAACTTAATCAATACAAAAACAGAGGGTTGCCTCTTGTACCAATCCCATTAATTAAGTGATCACTTGTGCTTGATACAAACCATTTAGCCTGTGTTGCTCTCATTCCTAATAGCTAGCTATTGCTCAATCGAGCGCATTGTCTAAATTATTTCTCTCCACGCATAACAAGATCATACATTTAATATAATTGGTATTACTTAGTTGGCAATCGGCGTTTTTTTGAAATACCATATTCACGTAATTTATTGGCAATTGCGGTATGTGATATACCCAGACGTTGGGCGAGTAATCTGGTGCTTGGGTAAGCTGGATACAAACGACGTAGAATATCAGCTTCAAATTCTTTAGTTGCTTGATCTAATGTGCCCTCGAAGTCGTCGTCAAAATAACCGTAACCCGGATTGTAAGATGGTAAATTCAAGTGATCAACATTAAGCTCAATAGCATTACCAGCCGCTGATATCGCTTGATATACGGCATTTTTAAGCTGTCTGACATTGCCGGGCCACCCATAATCGAGTAATTGAGCACGGCACGCCTGTGATAGCCTTACCACGGTACTCGACAACTGCTGACTATAGCGTTCAAGAAACAGCTCAGCCAACGGCAGTATGTCCTTACGGCGCTCGCAAAGGGGTAATAGCTGAAGTGGCAATACATTGATTCGGAAATACAGATCCTCTCTGAAATCACCCGCTTGACAACCAAGCGCTAAATCAAGTTGCGATGAACAAATAATCCGTATGTCGGCTGGTGTTTGTACACTACTGCCAACAGAACGGTAACAACCAGTTTCAATAATACGTAGTACAATGAGCTGCTGGGCAATCGATAAATGCGAAATTTGATCGAAAAAAATCGTGCCACCTCGACTTTTTTCTACCAACCCCTGCGCAAAATCCTGCTGCAAGCTTTCGGGGGAACTAACACCGAATTGGCCAAATAATTCCAGCTCGGTGTTTTGCTCAGACAATGTTGCACAATTAACCACGACAAATGGCTTGTCGTGACGTGAACTGGCCTCATGGCATGCCCGAGCCAACATGTGTTTTCCACTACCCGTAGCGCCTGTAATTAAAATGGGTGCGTCTAAGCTCGCATATCTTGTGGCCTGCTTGATTAAGGCTTGCATCGGGGGCGACTGCGCTAACATAGTCGAAAAGCTATCACCGCTAATTTCAGTGGTGCTGCTTTGCTTAAGTGCATTATATTGATGACCAATTCTAACCGATGATTTTAGAATAACCACGGCGCCGGTTAAAATGTCGGCATCATCTTCATCTGAAAAGTAAACGGGCATTATTTCTGCCAAATACTCAATCGCCGCGACAGTCACTTTACAAACTTGTGGGCTGACATCATCACTGGCTAACCATTTGCTAAAAGAGAAACCACTGATCCATTGTTGCAACGAGCTGGCTGTTAATGCTTGTTCGTCGCATTGTAATAAACTCATTCCAGCATCATTGGCACGCGTTATTTGGCCCTTAACATCAATCGAAAAAATTGGATCCGGAATAGTTTTAAGCAGGGTTAACAAGCCATAATGCTCTTGCTCAGAGGGTAAGTGTGGTACACGCCTAACATCATTGACCCCATCGATTTGGCGAATACTTACCATCAATGATTGAAAGTCACTAAATTCAAGTTTAGGGAAATGAACGTAGATCCGCCCGGTTTGGTCGGCATCGATAGCCCGAAGATTGAGATCAAAACTGGCTAACAACGCTAAAACTTCACGCGCAAGTCCCAAACGGTTTTCACAAATAACTTCTAAGCGCACAATGGTTCCTCAAGATATACAGCGATAGACAGTGTAAACTAATCTTTACTTGTGATTCAAGGAGTTTGCATGACAACACCAATATTTAGCGGTTTAAAGGTGTAATACCAACGTAGGAAAATATCTATTAATTTTTTACTGCCTAAATTAATGATACCTGCGTTATTTATTATTTGCTTAGAATAACTAAGCACACTGATAAATGTCATGGTCTGATCAATTTATTCTTGTAAAAAAGTAGATCACTTACTTACCTAGATTGGTATAACTTGATAATGTCGAGCTGAATTAGTGGATTTTATGGTGCATTTGAGTGCAATTGGAAGGTGATAAGTAGAATAAAATACCGACCCATCACTGAGTCGGTATTTTGTTGAGGCGACTAATTAAGGCATCAAAACCTCTTGTTCTTCGCCTTCTTTTTCTACTTCAACAGGGATAAGGTCTTCTTTGGTAATACCTAATCCAAGCGCAACAGAAGAAGCCACGTAAATTGAAGAGTAGGTACCAATAAAGACACCAAATAACAACGCCGTTGCAAAACCGTGAATTAATGCACCACCTTGAAAAAACAAGGCCAACAATACAAATATTGTCGTTAGTGAGGTAATAAAGGTTCGGCTAAGGGTTTGCGTCAATGAAATATCAATCACTTCACTTGGCGTACCTGTACGTAACTTTCTAAAGTTCTCACGAATTCGATCCGACACAACAATAGTATCATTGAGCGAATAACCAATCACCGCCAATATCGCCGCTAGCACCGTTAAATCAAACTCTAACTGTAATACCGAGAATATGCCCAGCGTAATGAGAACATCGTGCGCTAAGGCTGCTACAGCCCCCAATGCAAAACGCCACTCAAAACGCAGTGAGACATAAATCATGATACAGATTAATGCCGTAAGCATCGCCAAGCCGCCTTTTTCAGTTAGCTCGCCGCCAACCTTAGGACCAACAAACTCAATCCGGCGCATGTCAACGTTATCACCAGTACCCAGTTTCAATGCATTAAGCACATCACTGCCAATGGTTTCATTGTTAACGTCGGCTCGTGGCGCCAATCGTACTAACACATCTCGTGAACTACCGAAGTTTTGTACTATCGCATCAGAGAAACCAGAATCGGCTAATATGATTCTGATTTTTTTCAAATCAGCATCCTGCGTAAAGCCGACTTCAATGACAGTGCCACCCGTAAAATCTAAGCCAAGATTAAGCTTATTGGTTGCTAAACTCACCATGCTGCCCAGTATCAATAGCACTGAAAGTGCCATCGCGACTTTGCGCCATTTCATAAAGGCCAGCGTATCTTTTACTTTAAAGATTTGGAACATCACAATCTCCTAGATTGACAACTTGTCAATGCGTTTACCGCTGACATACAAGTTAACGATGGTTCGCGTCACTACAACCGCAGTGAATACCGAAGTCACGATGCCAATTGACAAAGTAACGGCAAAACCTTTAATAGGTCCGGCACCAAAAGAGAACAAAATAATTGCCGCGATCAAGGTGGTAATGTTGGCATCGAAAATAGTTGAAATCGCTGCTTCATAACCGTGGTGTATCGCTTGCTGAGGTGAACGTCCAGCGGCTAACTCTTCTCTTATTCGTTCAAAGATAAGTACGTTAGCATCAACGGCCATACCGACAGTTAATACGATACCAGCCATGCCAGGCAAAGTTAGCGTCGCACCAGGGATCATTGACATAACACCAATGATAAGCAAAACATTAGCTGCTAATGCAACATTTGCTACTACGCCAAAACCGCGATAGTAAACCAACATAAACAACAATACCGCCAGCAGACCATAACCAATCGCTGAGGCACCAAGCTCAATATTTTCTTGACCTAGACTTGGCCCAACTGTGCGCTCTTCAATAATTTGAATCGGCGCACGTAACGCACCAGCACGAAGTAATAACGACAACGAGCGCGCTTCAGCTGGACTATCTAAACCGGTAATCACGAAATTACGTCCTAAACGATCGTTGATCGTCGCAACACTAATAACTTCCTCGATTTTCTTAAGGATTTTCTTACCGTTTTTGTCCGTTTTACCCGTTGGTTTATACTCAATAAATACCGTAGCCATCGGTTTGCCAATATTATTCTTGGTGCCTTCGGACATTTTATTGCCGCCCTTGGCATCGAGTTTAATACTCACTTCCGGTTGTGATGATTGACTAAAGCCAGATTGTGCGCCAGTAATATGAGTACCGCGCAGTAAAATCGCCTTTTTCAATACCACAGATCCGCCATCACGACGTTGATAAAGCTTCGAGCCAGCAGGAACACTACCATTGCTTTGAGCACGTTCGTCAACCATATGGAACTCAAGCGTTGCGGTCGCACCTAGCAATTCTTTGGCGCGGGCAGTATCTTGAATACCAGGCAGTTGAACAACGATGCGATCTTCGCCTTGACGCTGTACGTCAGGTTCAGCAACACCAAGCTCATTAACACGACTACGAATAATCGTGATATTTTGCTCAACCGCAGCTAACTTAGTTTCACGCAATAGCTGATCGCTCATGCGTGCACGAATAGTCAAAGCTTCAGTGCTTGGTTGATGAAATACTGTCGCACGGTAATTAGTCTTAAGCAGTTCAAATGCTTTCTCTAACGTCGTTTCGTCGCGGAACTTAAGTTCAACACCATTTGTTTTAAGTCGAATAGACTTATAACGAATTTTGTCCTTGCGCAAGTCAGATTTAAAATCCAGTACCATTTGTTCACGGCTGGTTTTTAGTAAATCTTTCATATCTACTTCCATCAGGAAGTAAATACCACCACGCAAATCTAAACCTAAATTAAGTGGCGAAGCGCCAATGGCATCAAGCCAACCGGGCGTAGTTTGTGCCATATTAAGCGCAACAGTGTATTTATCGCCAAGTAATGCTATTGCAGCTTCACGCGCTTTAAGTTGATCGTTAAGCGCATTAAAACGGATCAGAACCTGACCATTTTCAAGTACCGCAGATTTAACATCAAATTGACGCGTAAGTGTCGATTGTACCCGCTCGAAAGTCGATACATTAACATCAGCACCACGGATCCCAGATATCTGCAATGCATGATCTGGCTCGTATAAGTTAGGCGTCGCGTAGACCAATCCAACTAATACCGTCAAAGCAACTAGCAAACTCTTCCATAATGGGTATTTATTTAGCATCTCAACTCCCTGAGTTATAGAGACTTCATTGTGCCTTTTGGCAGTACAGCTGAAATGTAGTCTTTCTTAATAGTCACTGTTAAATCGGTGCTAATATCAATCTTCACGTAATCATTTTCTTCAGTGATTTTGCTGATTTTACCAATCAGTCCACCATTAGTTAGCACTTCATCACCTTTAGTCATTGATGACATTAGGCTCTTATGCTCTTTAACACGCTTAGACTGTGGGCGGTAAATCATAAAATAAAAAATAAGACCAAATACCGCAATCATGATTAGGCTTGCATACTCGCCACCTGGTGCTGATGCTGCGCCTTCTGCGGCCATTGCATTTGAAATAAACATAACTTCCCCTTTCTCTTTATAATTAAAATTAAATAAACAATACGGCTCTTACCCTTAGGTTCGAGCATCTACCTCAGCATTGAGGTTAAAAATCTAACTCTGGAACATCTTTGCCCTGTCGAGCGTAAAACTGTTGAACATAGTCTTCCAGTTTATTTTCTTCGATAGCACTACGTAACTCAGACATAATACGCTGGTAAAAACGTAAATTATGGATGGTATTAAGTCGCGCACCTAAGATTTCATTACACTTATCAAGGTGGTGTAAATAACCTCGGGTGTAGTTTTTACAGGTATAACAGTCACATTCACTATCAAGCGGCGACGTATCTGTTTTGTGTTTTGCGTTACGGATCTTAACGATTTCGGTCGTCGTAAACAGGTGACCATTACGGGCATTTCGTGTTGGCATTACACAATCAAACATATCAACGCCGCGTCTGACCCCTTCAACCAAATCTTCTGGCTTGCCAACGCCCATTAAATAGCGCGGCTTGTCTTGCGGTAATTTAGGTAAAACATGACGCAAAATACGATGCATGTCTTCTTTAGGTTCACCAACAGCTAGGCCACCAACGGCATAACCATCAAAACCAATATCGGTTAACCCTTTTAGCGAAACATCACGTAAATCTTCATATACACCGCCCTGGATAATGCCAAATAAAGCATTAGGGTTTTCTAGTCGGTCAAATTCATTGCGTGAACGTTGCGCCCAGCGTAACGACATTTCCATCGATTGCTTAGCTTCATCCCAAGTTGCAGGGTAAGGCGTGCATTCGTCAAAAATCATTGCGATATCAGAACCAAGATCATGCTGAATGCTCATTGATACTTCGGCGTCCATAAAGACTTTTTCGCCATTAATTGGCGAGCGGAAATGGACACCCTCTTCAGTAATTTTGCGCATGGCACCTAAGCTAAATACCTGAAAACCGCCAGAGTCAGTTAGAATTGGCCCCTGCCAGTTCATAAAACCGTGCAGACCGCCATGGGCGCGCATCACTTCCATGCCAGGGCGTAACCACAAATGAAAAGTATTGCCCAGTAAAACCTCGGCGCCACTGTCAGTCACTTCTTCTGGTGTCATGCCTTTAACCGTACCGTAAGTACCTACTGGCATAAATGCTGGCGTTTCAATTGTGCCACGTTCAAATTGCATCTGACCACGACGTGCGCGGCCATCTGTATTGTATAATTTAAATTTCATAATTCACCTAGTCAGAAAAACAGTCTGACGCTTGTTCTAGTATTGAGATATGGACACCACGCTGTTAATTCAAGGGCGTCCAAGTATTAATTTATTGATTCGCTTGTTGATTACTTTCTTGATTACTTTGTTGTTTCGTTTGTTTAGTAATGAACATTGCATCGCCATAACTAAAAAATCGATATTTTTGCGCGATAGCATGCTGATACGCAGCCATCACGTGCTCAAAGCCCGCAAAAGCACTAATTAGCATAATTAAGGTTGATTCAGGTAAATGGAAATTAGTCACCATCGCATCTATGACCTTAAATTCATAACCTGGATAGATGAATATGTCACTATCGCCATAAAATGGTGCCAGTGGTAAACCTTGCTCTGTAGCCTTAAGCGCCGCACTTTCAATTGAGCGTACCGATGTTGTGCCCACGGCAATCACCCGACCACCACGCGCTTTAGCAGCATTAATTTGTGCAATAGTCTGCGGCGAAACCTCAATATACTCTTTATGCATTTTGTGATCTAAAATGGAATCAACTTTGACTGGTTGAAATGTGCCAGCACCAACATGCAATGTGACAAAAGCAACCTCAACTCCTTTACTCGCAAGTTGTTCTAATAATGCTTGATCAAAATGCAAACCGGCGGTTGGCGCAGCAACTGCACCTGGGTTTTTATTGTAAACCGTCTGATAACGTTCTTTATCGCTATCTTCATCGGGGCGATCAATATATGGCGGTAATGGCATATGGCCAACCTGTTCCAAAATTTCAAGCACCGAACGTGGATCATCAAAGCGCAATTCAAACAGCGCGTCGTGCCGCGCAATCATGGTGACCTCAACACCACCATCAAGCAAAATTTTGCTATCAGGTTTTGGCGATTTACTGCATCTGACATGCGCTAAAACGGTATGCTCGTCAATAATACGTTCAATCAGCACTTCTAATTTGCCACCGCTGGCTTTTTTGCCAAAGATCCGAGCTGGGATCACCCGAGTATCATTAAAGATCATTAGATCGCCGGCATTGAGGTGCGAGATTAAATCAGGAAATTGACCATCTACTAAATTGCCATTATTGCCATTAAGGCTTAAAAGGCGACTAGCGCAGCGCTCAGGTTGCGGATAACGGGCAATTAATTCATCAGGTAGGTCGTAGGAAAAATTCGAAACTTTCATCAATATAGTCAATCACAGTAATATAGCGGGGCTAGTCTATTATCGACACTGCCATATAGCAAGTAATACGGGCAATTATTCGGGGTTTGCTAGGCCTAGCCATAATGCTCGATGCTGTGTTAATCAATGGTGGGGTTTTAGGTAAGACGAAAAGTAACCAGAAAATAATAGGGGGGAACAACTGCCACATGCAGCACTGTAATGCCTTAGCAGAATTAACGACTGTGTAGTGAGACTAATAACTCGGCTTCTGCGCGTGGTAATTCACATTCACGTACTATCTCTTCAACGTCTGCACCGCGTTCAACTAATTTCATCGCATGACTGTATAATCGTGATTGTGGATCATGGTATTGAGACTGCGACTGAATTTCATCTTGGCGCTCAATTGCTTGTGCTAACTTCCCTTCAACTTCCTGCACTCGAGTGCCGACCCCAAGTGAGCCACATCGAATTTCATGCAGTTCTGTTTTTAGACTGGCTATCTGACGTTGCTGCTCTTTAAATAATAATTTGAGCGCGGCCACTTGCCGTTTAAAACGGCGGTGGCTCCACCAAGTGACGCCACCGAGCAATACCATGAGTAAGCCGGCTGATCCAATAATAATGTCAGACATATTACTTACTCATAATCAAAGCAAACCCACGATTAGAACGATGACATTTCATCCCATTCTTCATCACATAACAACTTGTCTAGATCAACCAAAATCAACAACTCGCTATCTCTGTTGCAAACACCACGGATGAACTTGGCGCTGTCATCTGTTCCTACGTTTGGTGCAGGCTCAATTTCAGAAGCCTTCATGTAGACTACTTCGGCAACACTGTCGACTAAAATACCAATCACTTGCTTATTTGATTCTATAATTACCACTCGTGTATTGTCAGTAACTTCGTCAGGCATCAGCCCGAAACGCGAGCGAGTATCAATGACAGTAACAACATTACCACGAAGATTAATAATACCTAGAACATAACTCGGGGCACCAGGTACTGGTGCAATTTCGGAGTAACGCAACACTTCTTGAACCTGCATTACGTTAACACCGTACGTTTCATTTTCTAAACGAAACGTTACCCATTGCAATACTTCATCGTTATCCACTTTATTTCCTGCGATATCTTTTTCTATACTCATTTGAACGTTCCTCTGATTGCATACGAGACATTAATCGTTTGTGTTAGTACTTAACAATTCGACTAATGCATCTACGGCTAATAAGCCACACATCCGTTGTTTTACTGTTCCGGCCAACCATGGACTCTTAATAACACCAGTTCGCCATTTTATATCTTGATGATTTAAGACACAGCTATCGATCAGCTCCTCACACAAAAGCCCCCAATTACTATCCCCTAATACAATAATATACTTATAATTTAACGATTGTTCTAGCTCAGATTGGTCTTTTTCACCGAATATATACTTTGCGGTGTTAATCACGCTGATATTTTCGCCACGTTCGACTTGCACACCATGAAACCAATTAGGTTTTCCAATTAACTTTGTCACATCACCTATGGGATAAATACCCTTTAATTTTATTAAAGGCACCGCCATCGTCACATCGGCAACTTTAAAATATAATACAGGGAATGGCTCGAGCATTTCCGTTTTCAACGTGTTGTGTCGTAACGGCGATAGTATCACTTGTGCAAGTTCGCAGGAGTCGACAAACTCAGTTGACAGCACTGTCTTGTTAAAATCTGGCTCGGTAAAGTCTGTCTCGACAACATCTGGCTCGAAAAAAACTTGCTCGCTAATATTCGGCTGTTCCGGTATTACAGGTGTTGTGGCGGCCAGTTCCGTACTTACCACAACTTCGGGCGCTGCTTCACTCACTACTGCGAGCAGATCGGCTAACGGTTTTTGCTCTAACGGGCGGGTCGGCTGGCTATCGTCAAGTAACGTCGAAAAAAAATCTGAAATAACTTTTGTTGATCGGGTATCCATTGTTAATTACCTGACCAGTTGACCAATTGAGGCCTTATCAAGACCGACCAAATAATTTAATAGTTGACCATAAGCAACCACTCCACGACTTCTTGGTTTAAACTGTGGCAGCGGCAGATGTCGCTCACTGGCATCACGAAACTGAGTGTCAACTGGGATCACTAGATCCCAAACTTTATCACCAAACTCTTCGCGCATTTTGGCTAACGATTCTGGCGCGGCCTTGGTTCGTCTGTCATACATGGTTGGTACAATGGTATAACTGTAATCGTTATTTTTAGAACGCTGCATTATCAGCAAGGTTTTAATCATGCGTTCAAGGCCTTTATAAGCAAGGTATTCCGTTTGTACCGGAACCAATATTCTGCTGCTAGCCGCTAAGGCATTAACCATCAACACCCCCAGCACTGGTGAACAATCAACAATCGCGTAATCATACTGTGATTCTACCGATGATAAAATACGCTTTAAAATTAGTCCCATCCCCTCTTGATGACCCAATTCACGATCCAAAGTCGCCAACGCCATAGATGACGGGATTAAATCAAGGTTTTCTACTTGGGTAGGCAATATCACCCGGTCAAGAAAACGACTGGTGAATTTAGGTGGGCAGGTAAATAAATCATATAAAGTATAAGGCAACTCATCGCAATCAAATCCGAGTGAGAATCCCATCGACGAATGAGGATCGATATCGACCAACAATACTTTTTTTCCACGCTTGGCCATTAAACCGGCTAAGGTAAGTGCAGTTGTTGTCTTACCAACTCCACCTTTTTGATTGGCAACTGTCCAGATTTTCACCCGGCTATTCCTCATCCCTTGTTGTAATTCGCAAGCCGCCATGGGGCAACTCAATGACTTTAACTTCATTATCTACGGCAGACTTTATATCAGCGGTTGCCGTCTTGGCAGTGATTGCAGGTGCAACCAATAATTGTTTGACCGGTGGTTGCCACGCGAAACGGCTAATTGCGATGACTACTCGACGGTTTCTTGACCGCGCCGTCGAATCAGTATTAGCGACCTTAGGCTGGTATTGACCATAGGCTTCAATTGCTAGTCGCTGGGGTGCAATATCTAACTTTTGCAGCAATTCGACGATGGCACTGGCGCGTGCAGATGACAGCTGCCAGTTGGACTTAAATTGTTCATTATTGATTGGTTGGTCGTCGGTATAGCCTCGTACATGCACATAATTATTAGCAGGCGCAATAGTATGAACAACCTTTTTAAGCAAGTCGATAGTCGCAGGCCGGGCCGCTGCACTGGCGCTACCAAATAACAGACCACCACTAAATTCAATAGTTAACCAATTATCATCTTGCTCTATTTTTGCATACCCTTGCTCGAGAACTTCAAGTAAGTCGGTTTGCAGCTTTTCAACCATTGATGAAAAAGGCGTGCCTTGCAGTTTTTTATCCAAGTTTATCAGTTGACTATCACCTTCAACGGGTTGGTTACCCGCTTCATCGAGTAAACCTTTGTTAAATAATTCTACTTCTAATAGTTTGTCGCCAGAATCTAGCAACGAATCACTGACATGAGTAAGGTCATTACCCTGTGCCCCTTGCTTTTCTTGGCCTTCAAGGTGAAAAATTGTGCCAAATGATTGCGAAAGAATCGCATAATTTTCTTCTTTAACAATCGCAAAGGCATAAAGCACAACAAAGACCGCAAACAAGAGGGTCATATAATCGGCGTACGAAATTAACCACCGTTCAGTATGCGCATCGTCTTGTATTGAACTGCGGCGGCGGTTGTTAAGTACCATAATTTACCCGATATGCATCGAGACGGCGTTTCATGACCATAGGGTTTTCACCAACATTAATTAACAAGACGCCTTCAAGTACCATTTCATAATAAAGGGCTTGTTGGAAGACAATATTGCGTAATTTATGGTGAATAGGTAAATATAAAAGATTGGCAAAACCAACGCCGTAAATCGTTGCGACAAACGCTGTAGCAATACCACCACCAAGCGCTTCAGGTTGATCTAAATATTGCATTGACTGGATAAGCCCAAGTACCGCACCCAAAATCCCCAGCGTTGGACTATAACCACCCATCGCTTCAAACACTTTCGCGCTGTGGCCAAGTTCATCACGCTTGAAAAAAATTCGGGTTTCCAAAGTTTGGCGAATATGCTCTTGATCCGTGCCATCAATTAACAACATCAGGCTCTCGCGTACCACCGGATCATTTTCTGCTTCAAGTTCATTTTCAAGCACTAGAAAACCATCACTGCGGGCAATGTGTGACCACCGCGTCATGGTAGTTATTCTTTCTTCAATTTCTAATTTAGGTGGCCAAATAATCCATTTTAGCATCACAAAACTGCGTTTAAATTGATGCCACGGTGTTTGGATCATCACAGCTGCTACTGTGCCAATAACGACTATTAATAACGCGGGAAGGTTATAAAGGGCAGCTAAAGCGCCGCCTTCCAACATATGTCCACCGACAACAGCAAAAAAAGCAAGCAGTAGGCCGACAACACTAAGCCTATCCACTAGTCATCTCTTTTACGATTGCCGCACCAATATCAGAAATAGCAAATACTTTATCGGTTAAGCCAGCTTTGGCCACGGCTTGAGGCATACCATAAACAACGCAGCTTGCTTCATCTTGAGCCCACACAGAGGCCCCTTTATTAACCAATAAACGTGCACCATCACAACCATCAGATCCCATTCCCGTGAGCACAACCGTAAGCACCTTGCCTTCGTTATTTTTCGCAATAGAAGCGAAGGCAACATCAGCACTGGGTTTATAGTTGAGATGATCGGGTCCCGGCGTTACTTTAAGTCGACGACTGCGCTCTAATAACATTTGCTGACCACCTGGGGCTAGATAGGCCCAGCCTGGCTTTAAGATGTCGCCATCTTGAGCTTCTTTGACCGAGATTTTACATAAACGATTAAGACGCTCTGCAAAGGCCCCCGTGAAGGCTGCTGGCATATGCTGAATCAAGACAATCGGAAACGGAAAATTTGCCGGCAGTTTTAACAGCAGCTCCTGCAATGCGACAGGTCCACCTGTTGATGAGGCTATCGCCAACATGGAATAGCGTTTCCCACTTGGTTTAAAGTTGCTTATGTCATGTCTTTTAGCCACAGGACGCTCAGCCACAGGAGCAACACTACGTGCACGCGCGGCTGGCGTAGTAGGTTCTGCGACACGTGAACGGGCGACTCGGGCTAACGGTCGTGGCGTTAAACGTTGACGGCGATTACCGACAATGGCACGAATTCGATTGGTAATTAATTCAGCGGCTACTTTGCCAGTTCCTGCGATTTCTTCGAATTTTTTCGGTAAAAAATCAGCAGCACCAGCATCAAGTGCATCAAGCGTCGCTTTTGCACCATCGTGAGTCATGGATGAAAACATTAAAACAGGCATCGCGTGCTTGCTCATTATTTCTCGAACAGCTGAAATACCATCTAATACTGGCATTTCAATATCCATCATCACCACATCAGGCAGTAGCTTTAATGCTTTATCAACACCTTCTCTGCCATTTTTTGCAAAATCGATGACTTCCATATCAGTCGTCGATTCAATAATTTCACCAATTCGACGACGAAAAAAATGAGAGTCATCGACTATCAGAACCTTAATACTCATTAATAGGTCACCCTCCGACCAATTAGTTTAATAACACGCTCGGCTGTTAGTACAAAAACAATTGCCTTACCACCCTCTGCTGGTATCTTTGACGCAAATAACGCCAAAGTTACCAAGATGAGGATGCGTTAAGCATATTGATTCAATAAATTGCCAATATCGATAATAAGTGCGATGCTGCCGTCACTGGTAATAGTTGCGCCCGAGATGCCAGGTGTACCGTGTAGCAACGCACCTAACGGTTTGATTACTACTTCTTCTTGACCCACCAAACCATCAACGACAAAACCAACATGTTGTGGACCAATTTGTACTATAACGACATGACCGGTTTCGTTGTCATCGCTACGACCATTTTTTCCTAACCACTGACTTAGATAAAACAACGGAATCGCTTTACCACGTACCACCACTGTTTGACGTCCATCAACCATATTTGTTTTAGATAAATCTAAGTTAAATATTTCGTTAACTGCAGCTAATGGCAAAGCAAAAGGCTGCTTGCCGATAGTAACCATTAAGGTAGGCATGATCGCCAAGGTTAATGGCACCGTTATTTCTAGAGTCGTGCCTACGCCCTTCTCAGAAGTAATTTTTACTGTACCGTTGAGTTGACTAATTTTCGTCTTAACAACGTCCATGCCAACACCACGTCCAGAGATATCAGAAATCTCAGTTTTGGTTGAAAAACCTGGGGCAAAGATTAAATTAAAGGCTTCTTCGTCCGACAGTCTTGAAGCTGATTCCTCATCGAGCACACCGCGGGTAATCGCAATTGATTTTAATTTTTCTGGATCCATGCCTGCGCCATCATCAACAATTGACAGTCGAATATGATCGCCCTCTTGTGAGGCAGAAAGTACAATAGTACCATTGCGTGACTTACCCGAAGCTTCGCGGTCATCTGGCATTTCGATACCGTGGTCAACTGAATTTCGCACTAAGTGAACCAAGGGATCGGCTAGTGCTTCAACCAGGTTCTTATCTAAATCAGTATCTTCACCGACCATATTTAAGGTGATGTCTTTTTCCAGTTTTCGAGCCATATCACGTACAACCCGAGGAAAACGCCCAAATACTTTCTTAATAGGCTGCATTCGGGTTTTCATGACCGAACCTTGCAGGTCGGCAGTTACCATATCTAAATTGGCAACAGCTTTAGACATTTCTTCGTCCCCGGCAGACAAGCCTAAACTTACTAACCGATTACGAACTAATACTAACTCACCAACCATGTTCATAATTTCGTCGAGTCTAGCGGTATCAACACGAACCGTGGTTTCTGGTTTAGGTGTGGTTGCACCACCTGACTTCTTATCAGCGGCTTCTGCTTTTGGGGCAGGAGCTTTAGGTGCAGCAGCTTTAGACGCTGGAGCTGCAGCTTTTGGCGCTGGTGCTTTAGCAACAGAAGCTTTAGCCTTAATTGGACTAGTTTTGTTCGAAGATTGAGCTTGCTTTTTTTCTTCGATTTCGTCCAGCATCGCTTCGAATTCTGCGTCGGAGATATCGTTATCTCCAGCAGATTTAACTGGGCTACTAACTTTCTCAACTACCGAGTTTACCGAAGTTGACGATTGTTTAGCACCGTGTAACTGATCAAGAAATGCTTCAAATTCTTCGTCAGAAATATCATCACCCGCCGGCGGGGTAATTTGAGGACTCGGCTGCTTTTTACCATGAAGTTCATCTAACAACGCTTCAAATTCATCATCAGAAATTTCGTCTTCAGAGCTTGCTACAGGTACGGTAGCAGCGGGTGCATCTTTAGCATGGTGAAGTTCGTCAAGTAAGGATTCAAACTCTTCATCACTGATTTCTTCTTCAGCACTGCCGGCACTTTTTACTTCTGGCTCGGGTTCAGGCTCGGCTTGCGCCACTTCGGCCTCAGCACTGCCTTCTGGATGACTTAATCTAGCCAACTCTGCCAATAACTGTGGCTGGGCTGGCGAAAGAGGCTCTCTTGCCTGAACTAAAGTAAACATGTCATTGATGCTATCAAGTCCCTCGAGGATCACATCCATGAGTTCAGCAGAGACACTACGTTGATTAGTCCGTAATAAATCAAATATATTTTCAGCACCGTGACAGACATCAACGAGGTCTTTTAACCCCATGAAGCCAGCACCACCTTTAATGGTGTGGAAGCCACGGAAAATAGCATTAAGCAATTCAGAATCATGCGGATTATTTTCTAATTCAACCAACTGCTCTTGCAATAATTCTAATATTTCACCAGCTTCAATTAAGAAGTCCTGGAGTATATCTTCATCGACATCAAACGACATAGGTTAGTGTCCTTTTAAAAACCAAGGCTAGAAAGCAGATCATCGACTTCATCCTGCCCAGAAACAACATCGTGTTGCTTAGCACCCGGCACAACAGGCCCATCTGGTGCTATGCAATTGTCAATACGTTCAACTACGTTGTTGTCCTGATGCTGACCAAATACTTTAAGCAAATTAATGAGATTTTCTTCAACTTCTTTAACTAAGTCTGAAATTTTATACAACACTTGGCCGGTAAGATCCTGGAAGCCCTGCGCCATTAAAATTTCGTTTAGCTTACTATTTAAGGTTTCGGCATCAGTCACTGACTCAGTGAAATAGTGATCGAGTTTCTCTCTTAGTTCACGAAATTCACCAACCTTAATCTTACAGTTTTTTAACCGTTCCCAAGAAGGTTGTATTTCAGTGACCTGCGCCCGATGCTTTTCCGCCAAGGGGATACACTCATCGACGGCATCCATCGTTTGTGTCGCGGCCTGCGCTGTCATATCAACAACATATAACAAACGCTCTTTGGCATCAGGCAGTGAGGAATTGACCATTGATGAGAAACTATCATCAAGACTAAAGTCAACAACAGAATCATGCAACTGTCGTGTGACCTTACCGATCTCATCAAAAAGTTCTTGTTGCATTTTTCGGCTGAGTTCTTCAAAAAACTGGTTGGCACTGGTGACATTTCCCTGTTCCAGTAGTGTAACCAACCGAGTTGCTTGCTCTAACGAAATATGCGAAAGCTGTTTATCGTCCATATTTTTATCCATTAATATGTATGTTAAGACTCAATCCGCTGAAATATTTTATCAAGTTTTTCTTTTAAGGTGCCTGCTGTAAAAGGTTTTACGATATAACCATTAACACCCGCTTGAGCAGCTGCAATGATTTGCTCGCGTTTAGCTTCGGCGGTAACCATTAAAACAGGTAAATGTTTTAAATTGTCATCGGCGCGAATATGCTTTAACAAATCAATTCCTTGCATACCAGGCATATTCCAGTCCGTTACGACGAAATCAAAATCACCTTCTTTTAGCATCGGTAATGCAGTTTGGCCATCATCAGCTTCATAGGTGTTTGTTAAACCTAAATCGCGCAGTAGGTTCTTAATAATACGTCTCATGGTTGAAAAATCATCAACAACCAGAATTTTCATTTTTTTATCCAAAATATTCTCCAATTTATAACTGCATCATCCATATGCAATCAATTCCATTCACGCAGGCGTTGTTTTAACCTGAGCACAGCTTGCGAGTGGATCTGACTCACCCTTGACTCACTTACACTTAATACTTGTCCTATTTCCTTTAGGTTTAATTCCTCATCATAATATAACGATAACACAAGCGCTTCTTTTTCCGGTAGCCCTGTTATTGCTTGAGCTAATGCAGATTGAAATCGATCCGATGCCATTACATTAAACGATTCATTGTGTGATTGGTCACCGTCGGCGACAATCACATCTTCAGAAATACCTAGATCTTCAATACCAATGATTTTTCCTGATACTATATCATTAAGCATTTGAGCATATTCGTCTAGACTTATTCCTAATTTTTCTGAAATTTCATAATCATGGGCTGGTCTACCAAGTTCTTTTTCAAGGCTATCTATCGCCGCAAGCACGGTTCTATTATTGCGATGAACAGAACGTGGCACCCAGTCTCCGCGACGGATATCGTCGAGCATAGCACCGCGGATCCTAATGCCAGCAAAGGTTTCAAAACTTGCACCCTTATTGCTATTGAAATTTTTAGCGGCTTCCAATAGCCCAATCATGCCCGATTGGATTAAGTCATCGAGTTGCACATTAGCCGGTAAGCGACCTTTTAAGTGATGGGCAATTTTTTTTACTAAACCAGCATGCGTCATGACGAGTTGGTCGTCATTTCGGTATGAATTAGCATAAGCCGCTGCCACTTTATTCACCAAAGGCATCTCTCTGTGGTTGATTATTCTGGACTAATTGTTCAATAAAAAACTCTAAGTGGCCACCAGGTTGACTCGGAATAGGCCAGGTTTGTGCTTTACTGGCAAGTTTTTTATACGCCAAGCTAGCAGGAGATTGCGGGAAGGTTTCAATAACAAGTTTTTGTTTGCGTACTGACCTTCTGACGTTTTCGTCAAACGGGACAATCGCTGATAACTCTAATGCAACATCAAGAAAACGGTCGGTCACTCGGGTTAATTTAGCAAATAGCTCTTGGCCTTCGCGTAAGTTACGCACCATATTGGCTACGACTTTAATTCTAAATACGCCATGTTCTCGACTTAACAGCTTTATTAAGGCATAAGCGTCTGTTATCGAGGCCGGTTCATCACAGACCACCGCTACAACGTCCTGCGCCGCGCGTGAAAAGCTCAATACCATGTCTGAAATACCCGCTGCGGTATCGACAATGAGCACGTCAAATTCAGTGCGCATTTCACTAAAAGCACGAATTAAACCAGCATGCTGCGCAGGAGAGAGCTCAACCATACTCTGTGAGCCAGAAGTTGCTGGGATAATACCGATACCTTTAGGACCATGAATAATCACATCATCGAGCTCACATTCACCAGATAAAACATGAGACAGGTTTCTCTCGGCACGTAGGCCCAGCATCACATCAACATTAGCCAGACCGAGATCGGCATCTAATACAATGACTTTTTTACCTTGCTCAGCGAGTGCTACGGCCATATTAAGTGAGACGTTAGTTTTACCAACCCCTCCTTTACCGCCTGTTACTGCGATGACTTTAATCATTTTTGATTGACTCATTTTTCTTAAACCACTTGCTTGATCCACGTATTTTGCCTACCTGTTAAAACTAACAAATTGTGCTGACGACGATGAAATGTCTTGATGTTTATCATCCTTGCCTAGCTGTTCAATAACGCCGTTAACTAATGCGTTGATATCGACTACACCAATATCCTCAGGAACGCGCTGACCATTAGTAACATACCCTATAGGTAATGAATTACCAATAGCCACACTAATAACCTCTCCAGCGCCTAACGCTTCATCCATTTTAGTCATGATACATCCGGCGATTGGGATTTTTCTAAATTGTTCAATCGCTTCTTGCAATACTTTGCGTTGGGCCGTTGCCGGTAACACTAAATAACTACGGATATTAACATGACTGGTATTAACTAGCGTAGATAATTGCTCGCTTAAACGTAGATCGCGTTGACCCATGCCTGCAGTATCTACTAATACTAATCTTTTGTTACGCAACTGATAGAGTGCATCAGCTAATTGCTGGGCATCTTTGGCGACTTTAACCGGACATCCAAGGATCTTACCATAGGTATTGAGTTGTTCAAACGCACCAATTCGATAACTGTCGGTAGTAATTAATGCCACTTGCTCACTGCCAAACGCCATCGCATAACGCGCGGCTAGTTTAGCAATGGTTGTGGTTTTGCCGACACCAGTCGGCCCAAGCAAGGCAACAACTCCGCCTTGCTCAATGACATCATTGTTGGTGGTCAGCAAACGTTTAAATATTGAATTGGCAATCGCCTGCTTAGCATTGTCAAGCGAACTGTTGGGTGGAACGTCTAATACCAACTGCTGTGCTATTTCTTGATCAAAACCTGCTTCGACTAACTGACTTGATAAGATAGACCTTGTTGGATCGCGTCTTGCTACATCTTGACTAACTAGACCATTAACTTGGTGTTGTAGCAGCTGACGCATTGAGGCCATTTCTTGACGTAACTGATCAATTGCCTGATTATTGCCATCATGTGCTGGAGCGCTGCTAACTGGCGCACCGAATCCTGTTTGACTATTGGTGTGTTGGTAACCTGCCAAGCCAGATGCTAGCCCTTGCTGTGAATTTGGTGCCATGCTCCCAGAACCTAATGTTGCTGGTCCTTGTCCCATAGCGCCAGAGTTGACTGCTGCTGAGTGCATAGCTGCTGGCTGCGGAGTCATGGTACCCGCTTTTGCCCAATCAGGCAGTGACGATTGGTTATCAATCTGGCGCCTGTCAATCGGTGATGTCAGCGGCTCATAACTTGGCCGTTGACTCAACGGAGCTGAATTTGGTTCATTGGCAAGTAATTGTTCGGCTTGATCTTGAATTTGCTGCTTGACCAAACGTTGTTGAAATCCTGACAGTGAAACCTGATCTTCATTTACTTCACGCGCCTTACTGCTAATATTGACTTTAACATCTTGATTAGAAGTTACTCTATTGGCATTATCAAAGCTGGCAGCTTTAGGAATCGATTCGGCTTTATTGGCACTACTTTTAGGAATAGTTGCAATATTATCATCATCGACAGCGGCAACGATCTCAATGCCTCCGTCCACTTTTTTATTAGACATTATAATAGCGTCAGGTCCTAGCGCTACCTTAATTTCGTCCAATGCAGAACGAATGTCTTTTGCAAAAAAGCGTTTAATTTTCACTGTAATACCTCAACCTATTGCCCAACCGAACTAACAATTTTTATTTGTTTGTCATCGGGTATTTCCTGATAAGACAACACACTTAAACCAGGAATAGTATTTTTTACAAACCTTGAAAGCGTTGCACGTAATACCCCTGAAGTTAACAGGATTGCAGGCATACCTTCAAGTTCTAATTGCTCAGTAGCCTGTACTAACGAGCTTTGTAATCGCTCTGCTAGCCCAGGTTCCATGCCCGCGGCATCACCACCAGTGGCTTGCATTGACTGATGCAACATTTGTTCCAGATCTGGCGCTAGTGTTATCACTGCCAATTCGTTACTTACACCATTGATTTCTTGAACTATTAATCGTTTTAGTGCAATTCGTATTGCTGCTGTTAATACGTCAGGTTCTTGACTACGGACCCCATACTCAACCAACGTTTGTACTATAGTCCGTAAATCTCGGATTGGGACCCCTTCGTGCAATAAATTCTGTAAGACCTTTACCACGACACCTAAAGATAATGTATCAGGGATAAGGCCCTCAACTAATTTAGGATATTGACGCTCTAAAATGTCTAATAAATTCTGAACTTCTTCATGTCCTAACAATTGTGCAGCATTGTTGGTTAATAGCTGACTCATGTGAGTCGCAACAACCGTCGCGGCGTCGACCACAGTATAACCTAAGGTTTGTGCGTGCTCTCGTTGCTCAGGACCAATCCACACAGCCTCCAAACCAAAAGCGGGATCTGTGGTAGTTGTGCCTTCAATTGTGCCAAATACCTGACCAGGATTAATCGCTAGTTCGTTATCATGACGGATCTCGGCTTCACCAATGGTGACACCCATCAGTGAAATACGGTAGGTATTGGCATTTAAATCTAAATTATCGCGAATATGAACCGCAGGTACTAGAAAACCAAACTCCTGTGACAGTTTTTTCCGCACTCCTTTGATCCGTGAGAGTAATTCACCGCTTTGACTAATATCAACTAACGGGATCAGGCGGTAGCCTACCTCAAGGCCAATCACATCAACTTGACTTACATCATCCCAGCCTAATTCTTTGACAGGCTCTGCGACGCGTGATTCACCAGATCCGCCACCACCTGCGGTGGCGACATCCGTTGCTGTCGATGCTGGAGAATTTTCCTTTTTATAAAGCCAATAAGCCATGCCAAGACTCAGAGACGCCATAGACAAAAACGCGAAATGTGGCATACCAGGTACAATGCCCATCACAAATAACACCCCGCCAGACACTAACAATGCCTTGGGCTCTTTGAACATTTGGTTAAAAACAATGGTGCCCATTGGTTCAGCTTCATTTTGTCGGGTCACCATCAAGGCTGCCGCAATCGACAATAATAACGAAGGTATCTGCGCAACCAAACCATCACCAATGGTTAATAAGGTATAGATTTCGATTGCTTGGCTAAAAGTCAAACCGTGTTGCACCATGCCAATGACAAAACCGCCAAGGATGTTGATCACCAATATCAACATGCCAGCAATCGCATCGCCCTTAACAAACTTAGAAGCACCGTCCATTGAACCGTAGAAGTCCGCTTCGCGGGTTACTTCACTGCGTCTGTCTCGTGCTTGCTCTTGGTCGATAATGCCAGCATTAAGATCGGCATCAATCGCCATTTGTTTACCCGGCATCGCATCAAGCGTAAATCGGGCGCTAACCTCAGCAATACGCCCCGCGCCTTTAGTGACAACCGCAAAGTTAATAATAACCAAGATTAAAAAGACAACTAAACCAACGGCATAGTTGCCACCAATAACCACAGAACCAAAGGCTTCAATCACCTTACCGGCGGCATCACCACCTTCATGTCCTTCAAGTAGTACCAGTCGGGTAGAAGCAACATTTAGTGCTAAACGTAATAAGGTTGCAATCAACAACACACTAGGGAAGGATGCAAAGTCAAGTGGGCGTAGAGCATAAATTGCCACTAATAATACGACTAACGACAGTGAGATATTAAAGGCAAATAAGATATCGAGTAAAAATGTCGGCATCGGTAATACAACCATGCCAAGTGCTGCTAATACGAATAGCGGTGTGCCAATGCCTTTAATAACGGCTTGGTTATCTGCAATTAGTTGTAAGAATTTTGTTTTAATATCCATCTAAAAAATAATACCTGACAGTAGCTGTTATCAAAAACGTGTGATGGCGTCAGCCGTAATACAGCAAGGATCGGACCAATATTTTACCTGAAAATAAAAATAATAACCTTACAAATAACAACGAACTAACAATTATTATTAAGCAAAGCCGAGTGTCAAAAAAACAACGCTTCGCTGAACACTTAAATTAATTGTTACAACTTACGCTGGTCTGCTAACCATTACAAATTTCGAGTGTAAAACTAGTGCTTTAACTCGTCTGGGATATCAAATTCATTGGGCAATTTGGTCGGGCGACCACCCCGGCGTTTTTTAAACTGTTCAAGCTGATACACATAAGCCAATATTTGTGCGACAGCGCCAAACAAACCGTCAGGAATTTGCTGTTCGAGCTCAGTCGTATGATACATAGCGCGGGCCAATGCAGGGCTTGCGACAATAGTGACATTATTTTCTCGTGCAATTTCCCTAATTCTAAAGGCCATTTGATCAACGCCTTTGGCCACAACAGTTGGCGCCTGACTACCATTTGGATCATATTTGAGCGCCACCGAAAAGTGGCTTGGGTTAGTTACAATAACATCGGCCGTCGGTACCTCTTGCATCATGCGTCGCTGTGACACTTCACGTTGGATTTGACGTTGACGCCCTTTCACTTCGGGTTTACCTTCTGTATTTTTATATTCGTCTTTGACTTCCTGCAAAGTCATTTTTAATTCTTTATTGTGTTTCCAAATTTGATATGGAGCGTCAACGGCTGCAATCAACAATAACGAGCTACATAATAAGATAAACATCCACAATAATATATCTAACGCACCGATAACATTAAGCGGAAAAGCGGTCTGGCTTAGCTTTAAGATCAACGGGAAGTAATGAGCTAGTAGCGCCCATGCAAGCGCAGCAATCACCGCAAATTTGCCTATCGATTTAGTTAATTCCACTAACGCTTGGACCCCAAACATTCGTTTCAAACCTTTAGGAATACTCATTTTTGACAGTTTAGGACTAGCGGCTGAGGCACTAAAAGTAATGCCGCCCAAGGCGACGCTCCCCAAAAAAGCGGCAACAAACACCGTGCATATAAAACCAATCAGCGGCCATGCAATTGTACGTAGAACTTGGGCCCACATTAAGCCAAATTGCGAGGTATCAAACGCTTGCTCTCGCTTAAGGCTAAGCAATTGATGCATCACATCAAACAACGATTTTGCAATTGCAGTGCCAAAAATATACATGCCGATAGCCGAGGCAATTAGAACAGCTGCAGTACCTAAGTCTTTAGACCGTGGCACTTGGCCTTTTTGTCGCGAGTCGGCTAATCGCTTGGCTGTCGCTTGTTCTGTTTTTTCCTGCCCAGTTTCTTCAGCCATCTAAAACTCACATTTGGTTGCAATAAGTTCACACATCAAGCTCATCGCACGTACCCATTGGCTATCAAAATGCGCCATCACGGCTTCAAGAGTCAACCATAAGATAGTTAAACCAGCCAACATAGTCACCGGGAAACCGATCGCAAAGATATTCAATTGAGGCGAGGCACGGGTTAAAATGCCAAAAGAAAAGTTAATCAGCAATAAAGCTACAATTGCCGACATCGACATCGCTAACGCCGCGGTAAACATCCAGCCGCCCCAATGTGCTATGGTCTTAAAACTGACATTAGACAAGCCATTAATGCCTATTGGCAGCGTTTCAAAACTTAACATCACCATGTTTATCATTGCTAGATGACCGTCTACGGCAAAGAATATTAACGTTGCTAATATTAGAAAAAATTGACCAACCACTGGTACTTGCTGTCCAGAAGCAGGATCAACCATTGAGGCAAAACCCAAACTGGTTTGCATCCCTATAATTTGACCGGTCAGCACAAACGATTGCATCACTAACAATGATACAAAACCCAAAGCAATGCCAATCAATATTTGTTGCGCAATAATAATAAAACTGGCTAACGAGAACAATAATACATCGGGTGCGGGACCCAGCCCCGGTACAACTGCAATAGTCACTGCGACCGAATAAACTAAACGAACTTGCATGGGCATGTTACGGCTGCCAATGCCAACCATCACCATAAACATTCCGGCAATGCGGCAATAGGGCCAAATATAACTGGCCAGCCATGCCATCATGGTGTGCTCGTAGAGTTCCATTGTTTAACCAATCACCATCGGTATTTCTTCGATTAATCCAATCATAAAATCCATCAGAGTTTGGGTAAACCAATGTGCGCCAATAATTAAGGTCAATAAGGTCATCATTAAACGTGGTAAAAAACTTAAAGTTTGCTCATTGATTGAGGTAGCAGCTTGAAAAACCGCAACAATTAAACCAACAACCAAGCTTGGTACCACAATCGCCGCAACAATAATCATCACGACAAACAAAGCTTCTCTAAAAATACCAACAAAAACTTCGGGAGACATACACGACCTTCCTTTAGTTAAAAAACAATGTCTGTAAACGGCTTATAGTTCACTAACATTAGCTACCTAAACCAAAACTAGTGGCCAGTGTACCCATGACTAAAGACCAACCATCAACTAACACAAATAACATCAATTTAAAGGGTAATGACACAATCATCGGTGACAACATCATCATACCCATTGCCATCAATACACTGGCAACCACTAAATCGAGTACCAAAAAAGGTATAAACAGCATAAAGCCAATTTGGAATGCCGTTTTTAATTCACTGGTGATAAACGCTGGAATTAAAATAACCATCGGCGTTTCTTCAGCGCTGTTAATGTCTTGGCGCCCTGATATTTCTAAGAAGGTTGCAATGTCTTTGTCGCGCGTTTGCGACAACATGAATTCACGGATCGGCAGTTGCGCTTGTTCAAAAGCGGCCATGGTCGATATCTCTTCATTCATATAGGGCTGGAGCGCATTTTCATTAATTTTATCAAGTACAGGTGTCATGATAAATAAACTCATAAATAGCGATAATCCAATGATAATTTGATTCGATGGCGCTTGTTGCAAGCCCATTGCTTGACGCAAAATGGACAATACAATCACAATTCGCGTAAAAGAGGTCATCATGATAACAATGGCAGGTATAAAGCTTAGCGCCGTCATTAACGCCAAAACCTGCAAGGTTATGGTGTATTCTTGGCCGCCATCAGGGTTCGAAATTACCGTCACAGCAGGAATACCAGCCCCATAAGCCAACCCACTTGGCAGGATAAATAATGCGAGCAATAACAGTAACAGCCGGTTCATGAATTCCCTTTTTTTATCTGATTGAATAATGTAGCAAGTTGGCTAGTCTCGCTCGCTGGCGACTGTGGGGCAACTTTATTGGGAAGTTTTTCAATTAGCTGAACCTGCTGACTGGTCACACCAATTAAATATTGCTGGTCACCCACTTCGACAATAATTAAGCGTTCCTTGGTGCCAACTGACAAAGTAGCAATTTGCTTGATAGCACCATTGCCACTAATCCCAATATTAAAACGTTTAGCGAGCATTGCTAGCGCAAAAATAAGCCCGATAACTAATAATAAGGACACCAACATATTGAGATAATCTGGCGCCACAGCAGCGGCAGCGTTAACTGGCGCTGCCATAACTAACAGTGGTAAACCGACCTTAGCGCAACTTTTTAATACGTTCTGTTTGACTAATAACATCTGTTAATCGAATACCAAATTTATCATTAACCACTACCACTTCACCATGAGCTATCAAGGTACCATTAACCAAGACATCTAACGCTTCACCGGCAACCCTGTCAAGCTCAATCACTGAACCTTGATTTAATTGCAACAAATTACGAATCGTAATATTGGCCCGGCCCACTTCCATTGAAATAGACACCGGAATATCGAGTATCGCGTCGAGTTTATCATCACCTGATGAGGCTAAACCGGGGCTTGATTCGTCTTCCAAATTCTCAAGCTCTACTTTGCTGGCTTGGGCTTCTGATTCTTCTTGCTCTGCTAGGGCATCTGCCCAGTCATCCATATCACTCATAAGTTAACTCACTCTGCCCTAATTTTGGTTAGGCTTAATTTTTCGCTGCAATAACTGAAATTCTGATTTTTGACTTTCGGGACGTGGGATCACCGAAGTCACTTTAATGCCAATATTATCATTAACTTGCCCTAGCTTACCTCTAAAAGACGGTAAATCTTCAACCCGAATTAAGACATCGCTTGGCATTTCAAATGGGATGACATCGCCCACTTGCATTTCCATAATTTGGCGCAGTGTAATCTCTGTTTCGCCTAAAGACGCATCGACTTCGACTTCAACATCCATAATTTCGTCTTTTAGCGCCGCACTCCACCGTTGATCAGTATCTTCTTTATCACTTTGTACCCCGGCGTCGAGCAATTCACGAATAGGTTCAAGCATCGAATATGGTAACGCAATATGAAAATCGCCACCGCCACCATCAAGTTCAATATGAAAAGAACACACCACAATAACTTCAGTTGGGCTAACAATATTGGCCATTGAGGGGTTAACCTCAGAATCTAAATATTCAAACTCGACATCCATCACGGGTGCCCAAGCTTCCATATAATCCTCAAACACTATTTTCAACAGTAATTGAATAATACGGCGTTCGGTCGGAGTGAACTCTCGGCCTTCTATTTTAGCTGGATAGCGGCCATCACCACCAAAAAAGTTGTCTACTAAAATAAAAACTAGTCTTGCTTCTAAAGTTATTAATGCCGTCCCCTTAAGTGGTCTAAATCGAACCATGTTCAAGCTAGTTGGCACAAACAACGTATGAATGTACTCACCAAACTTTAACATTTGCACCCCATTAATCGACACTTCAGTCGTGCGGCGCATTAAGTTAAATAAACTAATCCTTAAGTGTCGAGCGAAACGCTCGTTAACCATTTCAAGCGTCGGCATCCGCCCACGAACAATACGGTCTTGGGAAGAAAAATCATACTCGGCAGCGCTATCCCCACCACCGTCGCTATCGTCTTCTTCAACATCATCAACACCGTGTAATAGCGCATCGATTTCATCTTGGCTTAGCAGATCATTCACAACTCATTCCTACTGCATTACAAAGCCGACAAAAAGAACCTTATCGACCACCGGATTACCAACTACCGGTTCAAGGGCTTTTTGCACGGCTTCTTGGGCATTTATTCTTAACTCATTCTTACCAGCACTGGTGGCTAGCTTTTCTGCGTTTGAGTTACTAAAAACAGTTAACATGACATCTTCAATCAACGGAATATGTTTGCGCGCTGCGGTATCGTTATCTGCACCTCGTACTAATAATTGGACCTTTATTTGTACTAATCGATCGCGACCATAACCCGAAACATTAAAGACAAAAGGTCGCGGCATGCCGACATAAAATGCATCGCCAATCTCAGCTTCGTCAGGCTCTTCCTCTTCGAGGTCGGCTGCGACTTCGCCATCAACTAGCTCTTGACCTTCTGCTACTGGTTCATCACCACCAAGTAAAAAGAATGCGGCAGCACCACCACCGCCTAGCACAAGCAAGGCAATGACAATGATAATGATTAATTTTTTCTTGCCACCACCGCTACTTTCTTCATTTTCTGCTGCATCATCAGCCATAGTTCAGTTCCCTTAATCTGAGCCTTGCTAACTTTAGTGGCGGCCCAGCGAATGTAATTTTTATAATGATTAGACAATCACTTAACATCAATTAATATAAATAGTTTTATCGATCTTATTACGTTTAAAAGCGTAATGCTAAACATAAAGTCTCAAAAGTAACATAAAACACCAACTGTTCCTACGAGCTTGTATGTTTAGGCATAATAATCAATACCATCAGCCGATTGTTTGTTCAACGTTAGCACAATTACTTCTTGATCACTGTCTAAGTCAGGTTCTTGACTAGCAGAGTGCTGATCGAGTGTTTCTTGCTGCGCAGAGCTGTCTTGGTGTTGAACATCGCTATCGGCTAAAACTATGCCTTGTTGGTCTAGCATCTCTTTTAGTTTGCTCATCGCATTTTCGAGCAGCTCTTTTGCTTGCGCATTTTGTACTTGGAATTGCACGCTCATCTGATCATTTTGAAGTTGCATTCGAATCGACATACCACCAAGCTCTTCAGGATCAAGCTGAATTATCGCCTGCTGAATGTCGCCCTTAACCATCATGCTCATTTGTTCTTTTAGCACCCTTGCTGCTTGTGCATCGTGACCCAGCGGCAATTTTGCCAACTGCTGTTCCGCTGTTACTTTCTGGCTCGATGTTGGCTCTTTGGTCGCTAATGCCTGAGTATCGCTGGCATCTAACTCAGCCGCTTGAGCACTTGCTAGTTCCGCTGCACTTGTTGCTGCATTAGTTGCCGCATTAGCTGCTTGAGAAGGGCTAGCAACCCGTGGTTCAAATTGCTTCAATAATCGGTCAATGTTATCACCGGTGTTATTTTTTCGTGCCTGTTCATCATCGTCTATAGCAGCTAGCTCTTGCTCATCAAACTCTGGCCCATCAACATCTGGTTCACCTTGACTGTTGTCATGCTGAGTTTGTTGCTTGGCATTTAAATTGACTTGATTGGAAACCATTGTCGCCGCCGACATATCTGATAGCGCTGCTGATGAAGAGGCCGTTGTGCCTGGTGCTGATGTTTCCATGGCATGATTACGACTTTGCTCCAATGCTTTTGCCACCGACGCACTAATTGGTGCGAGCTCACCTCGTTGCAGCTTAGCCAATTCGGCCTGTTTTGCAGCCTGTTGTTGTACGAGTTGTTCAGCTGGAGCTTCTTGTGCTTTTTGTTGCTCGGCGCTAATCAATTTATCAGTAACTGCCGCCGCTAATTGTTGCTGATCTTTAACGGGTAATTGATTAATAAGTGACTTGATTTGTTGATCAATATCATCACCGACTGACGGATTTTCAGCACTATACACCGACTGACCACCGTCTAACTGGCCCATAGCTTGGTTGATCAATGCACTAATTGGCTGGCTAACGCGCTGCTCTACTAGTTGCTCTATTTTGCTCGTAGTAACGCTGCTATCGGCATCTGTCACGGCTTGTTTTAGTTGCTGTAGCTGGGCCTGCAACTGTTGATTATTAGCTAAAGGTTTAATCAACTGCTCAAGCTTTTCAATCAATTTAGAGATCGGCTTAGTCGGAGCTTCATTGTCATTGACTACGACAGGTTGCTCTATTGCACTATTTGGCTCTGCTGTCACTTGTGGAGGCGCTAACTGGCCAATTTTTTCTAACTGTTCGACACTTAACCCGCTAAGCAGTGCTAACTGTTCAAGCTGCTTAGGACTTGCCTGCTCGATGTTGGTGGCCAATAATTGGTTAATTTGCACAGCGCTAAGTTCGGCTTGATTTTCTGACTCAACCAACCATTGCAGCTCATCGATCGATTGCGAGTATTTATTTTCAGCTGCTGATGCCTCATTTGAGTCGACGTTGGCGTGTGTATCGATCGGTGTATCTGTGGCTATTTCAGCTTCGGTTGTTGCCCTACTGCGCATTTGCTCTGCAAGCCACGCTGGCAATTTCCCGGCCTCACTATTGTCATTTTGATTAGTGGTTGGTTGATTAATCAAACGGTTAAGTTCTTGCGCTAAGTCTGTTAACCATTGCTCGGCTTGGCTGTTGTTGCCCTCTGTACTTGCTTCAGTAGTTGCTTCAGTAGTTGTGTACGAACGGCTGTCTGTATTTAACTCTGAGCTTTCTTCAGAAGTGACTTGCGAGTTTTCCCGCTTAATATTGTCGAGCTGTTCTCGCAGTGCCTTTACAATTTGACTTAGCTCTTGCTCACTAATTCCTTGGTTGTCAGTGCCATCGTTTGCACTCGCTGTTGGCTCAACTACTATAGAATTTAGTTTACTATGGAGCATTTGGTTGAACTGATTTTGACTCGTCGAATTACTCATCATATCCGCCAGACGCCCTGTATCAAGGGACGTATTTTCTAAAGCGGCAAAATTTGCCGCCTGCTCAGTGGCACCAGACAATTTACTTTCTGCTTTAAAGGGCATCAGTATACTGTTGAAATTGTCTATCATTCATGTCTCCAGAGCCTTAGGGGCTTAATCCAAAAATATATTCAAGTCAGTCATTAGCACGATGACTAAGTGGTAATGGTCATAACCTTGGTTAATATATTATATAAGCAATTATCGAGCCAATATATGAAGTACCTTTGAGTGGGAATTTACTGCTTAGCCTTCAGTTTTCGATAATGTGCCATCATTGCAAACTCGTCAGCTAGCTTTTGCTGCTTTTTTTGTTCGATACTGGCGAGCTCTTGCTCCGATTTATTGATTAGGTGACTGATTGAGTCAAGATATTGACGGGATTTTTGCCATTCACTGCGCCGTGAAGCAACCGCTAACCCTGAACGGGCTATAATGTCACGCTGCTGGCCTAAAGAAGCGTCAATTTTAGCTAAAAAGTTTTGTAGTAGCACTAAATTTGCAACGCTAACACCTTGCTGGCCGGTGTCCATTATTTGTTGAACATAATCTTTTTTATATTGCTGTAATGTATCTAACTGTTGTTGCAACGCGGCCATTTGTTGTTGTGCGGCGCTAAAGGCTTGCAGCGTTTTACGCTCTTTTTGCTGCGCCATATCTCTGACAATGGCCAATTGTTTAAGATCAGCCATTTAATGCATCTCCAAGCTGGGTTAATGCTTGCAATGAGTCGTCATACAAATGCGTTTCTCGCATCGTTTGTTGACAAAAGGCCTCGATCACTTCATGAAACTGAATTGCTTTATCAACGCGTGGATCAGCGCCTTGCACATAAGCGCCAATTGCAATTAAATCTTTATTTTGTTGATACAAAGAATAGTACTGCTTGACGACTCGGGCGTAAGATAAGTGCTGCTCACTCACTACCATCGGCATGACACGAGAGATAGATCCTTCAACATCAATGGCTGGATAGTGGCCAGATTCGGCTAATTTACGAGACAACACAATATGGCCATCGAGGATTGCACGAGAGGCATCGGCAATCGGATCTTGTAGATCATCACCCTCAGTTAATACAGTATAAAAAGCAGTAATTGAACCTTGTCCCTCGCTACCATTTCCAGCTCGCTCAACCAATTGTGGTAATTTCGCAAATACCGACGGCGGATAACCTTTAGTTGCTGGCGGCTCTCCAACGGCCAGTGCAATTTCGCGCTGCGCTTGAGCAAAGCGGGTCAGCGAGTCCATTAATAATAAAACATCCATCCCTTGATCACGAAAATATTCAGCAATCGCAACCGAAGTTTCACAGGCTTTAAGACGCATTAATGGCGATGTATCTGCAGGTGCCGCCACGACAACCGAACGCTTGCGTCCTTGTTCACCTAAAATTTCTTCAATAAACTCTTTTACTTCCCTGCCACGCTCACCGACTAGACCCACTACAATAACATCAGCACTGGTGCCTCGTGTCATCATGCCAAGCAAGACACTTTTACCGACCCCTGAGCCTGCAAACAACCCCATTCGCTGACCTTTACCTACTGTTAGCATCGAGTTTATCGCGCGAATTCCAACATCAAGTGGTTGCTCTATCGGGCGTCGGGATAGTGGATTCATAGGTTTAGCTTTACCCGACAGATGAGTGTTTGTTTTAAGGGGTCCCAAACTATCTAATGGCCGGCCAACCCCATCAACAACCCGTCCAAGCAGTTCCATGCCAACGGGTAAACCTTTTTGATGCAATAACGGCTTAACTTGTGCGCCGGGCAATACGCCTTGGAGCTCTTCACTGGGCATTAAAAATAGCACGTCATCCGCAAAACCAACCACTTCGGCTGTTATTTCGCCATTAAGTGTTTCAACACTACACTGACTGCCCACAGGGGCTCGGCAACCAACAGCTTCCATAGTCAAACCGACTACCCGTTTTAGCTTACCTGCAGCCACCGCCTGAAATTGGTGGGCATTTTGTTGATAGGCGCCAATTTTTTTAGCCCAGTTCGGACGTTGTCGATTGCCTAACGTCATTATGATTGATTGCCTTGGGGATCATCAGTCAGATTGGTGGCAGTAATATCTTCTTCTAATTCTGACTCTACAGCTTCCACGGCTAATTGTGGTGCCGGGCGCGCATAAAAATCGGTAAAAACCTGCTCAATCCGTTCATTTAAATCTAGCGTTACTGAACTTAGTTTTGATTCAAGTTCACAACTGCCCAGCGTTAAAGTCAAATCAGCTTCAAGTTCCAGCGCCCGTTTGTCTAACTGCTCTTGCGGCCAAACACTTAAGACACTCTCGATATCTTGCGGGTGTAACCGGACAGTGACAGGTTCATTGCGACCAAGCACTTTAACACCCTCACTAATAGCGGTAATAATAGGCTGATGATTTTGGGTAACTTCGGTATGCACCACTTTTTTAGCCACATCAAGGGCTAAGTCAACTAACGCCAGTTCAATCTGTTGTTCTTGTTCGTCTAGCGGGCTAGCAAGCAAAGCAACTAGTTGGTTTAACAGTGCTAATTTTGCCATTATTTCTGCTTCGCCGGTCGCGATACCCTGCTCATGTCCTTCGACCTGCCCTTGGGCTACTCCCTGAATATAGCCTTCCTCATGCCCAGCCAAAACACCTTCAGTTTTACCCTTGCTAAAGCCAGCTTCATAACCCTCTTGGTGGGCGCTTTGACGAATTTCTTCAAGATCTTGCGCTGTTAACTGCACTGATTCAGGTTCTGGCTGTGGCACTTCTTCAACCACAGGAACCTGTTGTCGGTCAGCTATTTGCTTAGCAGTTAAACCAAAAGCGTTAGTTTTTTCTTGGCTTACAGACGCGGTGACATCTGGTGCATACCAACGTTTTAGTAACTCTAATTGCTCTTCATTGGGACGAAATACTCGATCAGATGCCATCAATGCTTTCCTCTAACTCGGGTCTGTTTATCTTTGTAGTTTGTTTAATCTCAAATGATCAACAGACCCTAATATCAATTATAAAAACTCGTCTCCACCGCCGCCACCTAGCATAATTTCACCAGCGTCAGACAAGCGAGTAGCCACCGCAAGAATTTCTTTTTGCGCCGATTCAACTTCGCTAACTCGGATAGGACCCATGGCTTCTAGATCATCGACCAACATTTCAGATGCACGTTTGGACATATTTTTAAGAAACTTATCTTTAAGTGCTTCATCGGCACCTTTAAGTGCTTTCATCAGATCGTCTTGCTGAACATCACGTAAAATAGCCTGAATGCCACGGTCATCAACATCGATAAGGTTTTCAAAGACAAACATTAAATCTTGTAACTTCTGCGCCATTTCTTCATCGGTATCACGAATGGAGTCCATTAATTGGCCTTCAACATTGTTATCCAAGTAATTCATGATATTAGCAGCAGATTTCAAGCCACCCATTTTCGCAGCTTGGGCGCCAGCTTGACCAGCAAACTGTTTTTCCATAATGTCGTTCAACTCTTGCAAAGCTGCCGGCTGAACTTCTTCGAGATTGGCGATACGCATCATCAAGTCAAGTCGCACTTTTTCGCTAAACTGCGCCATTATCTCGGCCGATTGCTCAGGGTCTAGATACGACAGCACTATTGTTTGGATCTGTGGGTGTTCACTGACAATGATATTGGCTACTTGGCGAGCATCCATCCATTTAAGCGATTCAAGGCCCTTAGCACTACCACCCAAAATGATTTGATCAATAATATTAGAAGCTTTATCTTCACCCAGTGCGGCGATCAATGCTTTACGGATAAAGTCTTCAGAGTTTAGGCCTATCGCCGATAACTCTTGTATTTCATCAAGAAATAATCGCATAACTGACGCTACTTTGGCAGGGGCAAAATCATCAAGCCCAGCCATCGCCTGACCAACATATTGCACTTGCTTTGGCTCAAGTGCTTTTAAGATACTTGCTGCATCTTCTTCTTTTAAACTCAATAGTAGAAAAGCTGTTCGCTGTAAGCCTGTTAAGCTTTTTGCATCAAACTCTTCTTTGCTTTTATCTTCAACTGCGTTTTCATCTGCCATTAGTGACTATCTACCTGTATATTGCCCATTGCATTAAGGGATACTAGCTTGGTATTTCGACTAGTTATCATCTTCATGCAACCAGTTCTTGATCACCTGAATGGATAAATCAGGTTCATTTGCAACCAACGCTCGCACTGCTCGTAACAAGTCATCATCTTTGCGTAAATCAGGTAATTGAATCGAACCGTCATCTGCATAAGAATAATCACCGTCAGACGCTGCTAGCATGTCGACCGTGTCAGCCGCAAACTGGTCATCAAATTCAGCCAGATCACCTTCAGCTAATTCACCTTCATCTTCTACTTCAGGGTAAATCAAACGATTAAGCATAGGGCGAACCAAGACCAGCAAGATCACTACGACAATAAGCGCGCCCAATACCATTTTAATTAATTTAGCAAACCATGCTTGTTCCCACAACGGCAGCGCAACTACATCGTCAAATTTCTCTTGATAAAATGGCACTGTCACCACTTCCAACACATCGCCACGCGCTTGGTTAAATCCGATACTGCCTTGCAGTAGACGACGGATATTAGCCAACTCTGCTGACTCGCGTGCCTTGCTAGTCGCTTCACCCTCTTCTGTCGCGGGTGTTCGAATATAATCAAGGGCAACAGAAACACTTAAACGCTTAATCACTCCAACTTGTTGTTGAATGTGGCTGATAGTAGTATCGAGCTCGAAATTTCGGGTCGCTTCCTTTTGGAACTGCCCTTTTTGACTAGAGGTCGTAGAGCCAACTTTTTTAGGATCGACTTGTTGAGGAATATCAGACTCAAGCGGTGGCTGATTAGACAGCGCACCTGCAATACCACTAATTAAGTTGCCGACATTATTATTTTCCATCGTGCGTTCACTGCGGATCGCTGGTAGATCTGGGTTAAACCGTTTTTGGGTTTCTTCAACGCTGGTAAAGTCCATAGTGACATCAACCTGCGCGGTGAAGTTACCGATGCCAACCACAGGAATTAAAATCGAATCAATTTTACTGAGATACTGATTTTCTCGCTTTTTCTCTTGTTCAAATTCTTTGCGGCTTTTAACGCTGGAAGGATCTTCGTTACCAGATTTTAACGAGCGGCCGTTTTGATCGGCGATTGATACACGGCCCGGCTCTAACATTGGCACTGCTGATGCGACTATATCAACAATTGAATCGATTTCTTCGCGTGTTAAAGCACGCCCTCGGTTAAGGGTTACCACTACTGTTGCACTGGCTTTTTTATTACGGCGTGAAAAAACATTTTCTTTGGGAATAGCCAGCAATACGCGAGCGCGGGATACATTTTTTAATTCAGCAATTGCCGAGGCTAATTGTCGTTCTCGGCTGTGTTTTATTCGCTCACGTTCCATTCGCTGGCTAACACCAAATCCCATATCTTTCATTAGGATTTCATCACCATTGGTCGGCTCTGCCGCCATGCCGGCTCGTGTCAATGCCAACTTAATTTTGGCATAATCTTGTTCTGGCACCCAAATGCTGTTGCCTTTTATTTTATAACCTTCAAATTGATTTTGATCGAGAAAATCTAGGGTCTGGGTGAACTCAGTGGTGGTCATTTCTCCAAGTGGCCGAAACTCTCCTTCTTGGGTCCAAAAGACGACCATCACCGAAATAGCTAGACAGACGGTGACCGCAACAATCATCACAACCTGCCTCAGCGTATCGGTACCACTAAATCCGGAAAATAGCCCACCTTTAGGAGTATCGACTTCAGGCTCAGAGCCGGTGTTGATAATGGCCGATGACTCATCGCTTACGATCATGTCTGTAGATTGGGTTGATTGAGCCACTTAAACTTTCCTTTATCAGCCTGTTACCGAATTAATAATTGATTATCCTATATTCAACGTTTGGGTGCGAGCTAAACAGTAAACTATTGTTGTAATTAAACAATAGGCTGGCTAGGCGCGGTTGATAAGTCTACAACTGCTTTATACAGGCATATTCATTATTTCTTTATAGGCTTCGACAAATTTATTTCTGACTTCGACTGTCGCAGCAAATGCAACGCTCGACTTTTGAGAAGCAATCATAGCATCTGATATGCTAACAGAGCGATCGCCCATTTCAATTGCATTTTGCATTGAGTTTGATTGTTTTTGAATGGAGTTTACATTATCGACTGCCATTTTTAGCATGCTAGAAAAATCTGCTCCGCCGGGTTTGGCCACCCCAAGTGATTCCATCGCTGGCGCTGACATTTGAGTTTTTGAAATCATACCCTGCATTTCATTAAACAGTGAACTTGAGTTGATATTCATAAACCTAATCTCCTGACATTTAATTGACGATAACTTATAGCTACATCAATACATGCAATGATCTTGCCAACACAAATATCATCGCTTTTTTTCAGCCGTGTCATCGCGATATACCGTTCATCCTGAACATCATCGCTTTTTGACATCCATGTCATCGCGATATACCGTTCATCCTGAACATAATAATCCCCACGGCAACAGTTGCCAGCAGGGGTTAATCAAACAAATAAGTGATAGTTAGTTCTGATGTGCCAATGAGCGGTATGTCAAATTTATGTGTTATGCCGGCAGTTCAATCCCCATTTCACGCATTTTAGCCAGTTTATAGCGCAAGGTACGCGGACTTATGCCAAGTTTGTCTGCGACTTCTTTACGAGAACCGCGACAAAAGACCAGCGCATCAAGAATTATTTGATTCTCTTGATGTTTTAATTCATTGCCCAGTGCATCAGGCAATAATTCAGGCTCAACAGTTGACAACTGCACTACCTCAGGTAATTCGTCTTCAGATAAATGCTCAATGATTAAATCAGTAGATGTCACCTGAGCACCATCGCATAAGATCAGTGCGCGTTGCACCACATTGTCTAATTCACGAACATTGCCAGGCCAGCTGTGCGCCAATAATCGGTGCTGAGCGTCTACAGCTAGACTAATGTTAGCCGAACTGTGACGGCTAATAAGATATTTAGTCAGTGGAATGATATCGCCAGTGCGATCTTTGAGTTCAGGCCAACTCAAAGGAAAGACATTTAAACGGTAATATAAATCTTCCCTAAACTCTTTTGCTGCAATAGCGTGGCGTAAATCTCGGTTTGAAGTAGCCAAAACTCTGACATTAAGTTTAATGGTCTTGCGTGAACCTAATCGTTCTACTTCTTTTTCTTGTAATACCCGTAATAATTTAGCCTGAAGACTAATATCCATTTCTGTAATTTCATCAAGTAAAATGGTGCCACCTTGGGCCTGTTCAAATTTACCAGGGCAAGCTTGCAATGCACCAGTGAAAGCACCTTTTTCATAACCAAATAATGTAGATTCAAGCATGTTTTCGGGGATAGCAGCGCAGTTAATGGCGACAAAGGGTTTATCACGACGGGCAGAATGATTATGAATATAGCGACATAATACTTCTTTGCCTGAGCCCGACGGACCACTTATCATCACCGAAGCATCACTGGCGGCGACTTTTTTCGCCAACTCAAGTAATTTAACTGATTTAGGATCGCCAATCACCGGATCGGTTGTATCAAGTTTTTCGGTTGGCATATAACGGCTAACCAAATTTAATAAAACCTCAGGGGCAAACGGCTTAGCCATATAATCTGAAGCACCATCACGCATTGCACTAACGGCATCATCAATCGTGGCATAAGCAGTCATCAGTAACATTGGTAGTTCCGGCCATTTCGCTTTAATACTGCGCAATAAGCTCAGTCCTGACATACCGCCCATCTGAACATCTGAAACCACCAGCGCAACCTTGGTCGTTTTTAAGGTCAGTAAGGCTTCTTCACCACTTTCACATTCAATGCACTCGTAGCCGCCTAACATCAAGGTATCTATTAGTGCTTCTCTTAAACCGGCGTCATCTTCGACAACAAGAATTTTATTAATGGTCATCCGTTAACCTCCTACTGCATGTGGCACAATATGTTGCCTAGCATGTTGCATTACCAGAGCAGCTTCACGCTGCAATGGAATTATAATCGAGAACCGTGAACCCTGATCTATCTTTGATACCAGTCGTAAGCGGCCATTATGTGATTTTGCTACCGATTGCACCACAGCCAAACCAAGTCCTGTGCCCTGACTTTTGGTGGTATAAAATGGTTCAAATATTTTCCGCTGTAACTGAGCTGATATACCGGGTCCATTATCAACCAATGAAATTTCCACTTCATTTTCACCGAATTTCTGGGCAATTAAATGTAACATCAGGCCGCTAGATTTTGCTTGAACCGCATTATGGATCAAGTTATTAATAGCCCCTGCTAAGGTATTACGGTTACCCATAATGAGCAGATCGGGATCCGGTAATGTCACCATCAAACGTGCGTTGTGCTGTATCATCATTGCCTCACAACCCGCTTCAACCTCACCAAGTAACTCTTGCAATGATAATTCTACCACTATTGGGTTATTATCATTTTTAGCCAACATCAACATATCATTAACTTGTAATTCAAGATCTTTGAGCCGAGCCATCAATTTGGTATGAAAGGAATCTCGTGATGCCGCTGTCATCTGCGTATTTTTAAGATTTGCGGCATACAGTATCGCGGCGGATAATGGCGTACGTACCTGATGCGCCAAGGATGCCACCATCTTACCTAGTGCAGATAAACGCTGCATGTGGGCCATGCTATTTTGCAGTTGCCGTGTTTCTGTCAAGTCAGTTAATAAGATTAACTGACCCGCTTCAGGCTCAAGGGAGGTGATTGCTATCTTCAAGCGCCGGCCATCTTTTAACGACACTTCATGACCATCATCGGCACGGGGTTGAAACGAGCGGTTAATGACATCTAACCAGCGTTCATTGATTAACGGGTCGCCAAGTAACGAAATAGCCAACTGATTGGCCTCTTCTACGACACCATTGCCATCGATAATAATTAAGCCTGAAGGCAAAATATCAACCAAATGTGCCAGCCGGCTACTTGAAACCGTCTGATCTTTTGATGAATTTTTTTGAACTACATTTGCAACCATGGCAACCTCGTCAATATTTTGTCTTAACAACTATATATTTGACTAATGCAGGTTGTGTGCCAACTTTTATTTCATTTAGTTACAGCTAGTTACCTTTAAAATCTTCAAAGTGACTGGCTAATATTCCATTTTCAATTCGTAAACAAGGAATGTCATCTATTATCGGATACAGACTCAGGGCTTCTTCACTGTATAATGCGTTATTAGATTGTCTCAAGGGTGTTTTATGCAGTGGGCACGCAAAGACATCTGCCACAGAGCCCACTTTTGCGAGCTTTTCAATAATAATAATCATGGTTGGATTGAGTACATTACTACTATATTCGAATAATTGATTTTTAATGACCTTATATCCTAAATCATCACAGGTCTTTTTTAACTCTTTACAATAGCCGTGACTTTCCATTCTTTGTCTTGCTTGGTCATTTGCAAATTCGTATGCAGGCTCAAGTAACACGACATATTTTTTTGCGACACGATAAAGCTCACGTAAAATAGCCTCTTCGTTTCCTCCATTTGGCTCGATCGAATGCGACGTATAAACCACATCAATTGAATTGTCGAGAAACGGTATGTTAAATAAGTCTCCGGTGCACAATTGTGTTTTATTATGTTCTTTACTGCGTAACCATTTATTTGCGTAAGCTATCCGTGACCAACTGAGATCAAAACCATAACTTTTAATCTGCTTTGGTAAGCAATCTAATAAGGTTGCTAACGTTGTTGCCTCACCAATACCGGCTTCCATAATCGAGTCGTATTGCTCTAGGCACGAAAAATGATTGGCAAGACTCTGACAGTAGTTTATTTTATACTGTAGATATGCTGGGTTTTTCATTGCATCAGTATAATCACCAGATTGAAGATCATATGATATCTCTATCGTTTGAACTACATTCTTCTCTTGAGAATTTAATTCACGTAAATAGGACATTATATTAAGACCTTGCCGATACATATCTCTAATTTTTTTTGCGTTAATCGGTAATCTCTTCATTACAATCCTTTACGCTACCCTTCTTTAGACATTCCGTATTTACGCATTTTCTCAACGAGTGTAGTACGGCGCATACCAAGGACTTCCGCTGCGCGTGAGACAACACCATCTTGTTGTTCTATTGCTTGACGAATTAAATCAATTTCAAGTTCCGATAACATCTCTTTTAAATTAACCCCTTCTGCGGGTAATTCTCGAGTCATTGCTCGCTCGGGAATTTCAATTTCTTCTTCACCGCTAAAGAGCGCAGCAAATACTTCTTGCTCTTGCAATTCCTCAGGATAATCCGGCTGATATTCAGGCACATCAAGGTGGCGATATTTAATAGGTAAATCATTAACGTCAACTAAATTGTTTGGATACAAAATAACCAACCGTTCAACCAGATTACTTAGTTCACGGACATTACCCGCCCAACTATGTAACATCAAAGACTCAAGACAACGCTGGGTAAATCGAATGCTAGTGTTGTAAGCCGATTCCATCCGCGAGACTAATTCTTGTAATAATAGCGGTACATCATTCTTTCGATCTCGTAATGCTGGCATATCTATAGGGAAAACATTAAGACGATAATATAAATCTTCACGGAATTTTCCGGCACTAATCATCGATTCTAATTGCTGATGCGTTGCTGCAACAATCCGGACATTACAGGCAATAGTTTTAGTACCACCAACGCGTTCAAACGTTCGCTCTTGCAGAACTCGCAATAATTTTACTTGCATTGGCTGAGGCATATCACCAATTTCATCAAGAAACAACGTGCCACCTTCGGCGAGTTCAAAACGACCTTTTCTAGCGGTAAAGGCGCCAGTAAAAGCACCTTTTTCATGCCCAAACAGCTCACTTTCCAATAGCTCTGGCGGAATCGCACCACAGTTAACAGGAATAAAAGGACCTTCTCTACGCTTCGAGTAATAATGAACATTACGCGCAACTACTTCCTTACCGGTACCTGACTCACCCAACACCAAAACGTTGGCGTCAGTATTGGCAACTTGTTCAATTAACAACCGAACATCTTGTATTTTTTCACTTCGGCCAACTAAGCTACGAAACAGCATCGAATGTGAGCCGCCAATCGCGACGGCAGATGGCCGCTTATTGAAGAAGTCTTGACAGTTATGCAGCTCTTGAGTCAACTGTGCATATCTAAAAGGTTGGGCTATTTTTCCAACAATATTGCCATCCAAAACAACATCAGGATTTGCGCTAATAATTAAAAATGGCTGACGTGGATTTTCATTATAAATGCTCTGTGCATTATCACTGACAGAGTCATCGAGGATCACCGTGCGAAAGTGTTCACTGGCATCAGCACTCAGGTGCTGACTAAGCTCAACTAGGCTGTCAAGGCAATGAATTGATTCACCGATAAACTCGAAAATTGTGACTAATTGTTGTACTTGCTGTGAATTAGATCCACAAATCAAAATTGTATCTGAGGCCTGCATTTTGACACTATACCCTTACAATGGAGACTGACGTCCCTAAAAATACAAATACTTGTTAAATAAAGTAGTTACTACTTTATTACTATTGCGCTATTCTACCTGCCATAACAAAACATTAGCAATAGTCAATTTGTTGACTAACTTGAATATATCACAAAGAACAGTTATTGAAATATAGATTACTATATTTATAATTTGTGATATTAAGTGATTGTGGAGAATACATGTTTGATAACAAATCAATCTTAATTACTGGCGGCACCGGCTCATTTGGACGAAAATTCACCCAGATGGTTTTGGCCAAATATTCGCCAAAGAAAGTTATCATTTTTTCTCGCGATGAGCTCAAGCAATTTGAAATGCAACAGCAATTTAGCGATTCAAGAATGCGCTATTTTATTGGTGACGTACGCGATCCCGAACGCTTAAGACGCGCGATGCACGGTGTTGATTATGTTATTCACGCAGCAGCTCTTAAACAGGTCCCTGCCGCGGAATACAACCCGATGGAATGTATTAAAACCAATATTAATGGTGCTGAAAATGTCATTAATGCAGCGCTCGATACTAGCGTAAGTAAGGTGATTGCTCTGTCGACGGATAAAGCCGCTAACCCAATAAATTTGTACGGTGCCACTAAATTAGCGTCGGATAAGTTATTTGTCGCTGCCAACAACATGGCAGGTGGCTATGACACGATATTTTCAGTGGTGCGTTATGGCAACGTAGTTGGCTCTCGTGGCTCTGTGGTTCCGTTTTTTCAAAAACTAAAAAGTGAAGGGGCGGATCATTTACCAATTACCCACCCTGACATGACTCGATTTTGGCTGCCACTTGAGCAGGCTATCGATTTTGTGTTCGACAGCTTTAATCGAATGTTAGGCGGAGAATTGTTTGTTCCTAAAATCCCCTCAGTAAAAATAACCGACTTAGCAAAGTCTATCGCGCCTGATTTACCACAAAAAATCGTTGGTATTCGCCCCGGTGAGAAACTTCATGAAGTGATGTGCCCAATTGATGATGCGTATCATACTTATGAGTTTGAAGATCATTATGTCATTGCGCCTTCAATTACGTTCACTAATCGCAGCAATTCTTTTGAAACAAATGCACTTAATGAAACAGGCACATTAGTTAGCGGTAATTTTGAATACAATTCAAGTAATAACAGCGAATTTTTAAATATTGAACAACTAATAATATTAAACGGATCATCAACAATATGATCCCTTACGGCAAACAAAGTATCAATGAGCAAGACATTGCCGCCGTCGTTGAGGTTTTGCGTTCGAGTCATTTGACCCAAGGTCCAAAAGTGACAGAGTTTGAACAAGCTCTATCTCACTATTGTCAGTCTAAGCATGTCATTGCTGTTAACTCTGGCACTTCCGCTTTGCATATCGCTTGCCTAGCACTAGGGGTTACCACCGGTGATATCGTTTGGACTAGCGCATTAAGTTTTGTCGCCTCGGCTAATTGTGCACTCTATTGTGGTGCCACCATAGACTTTGTCGATGTAGAACTAAACACTGGCAACATGGATATGCAATTACTGGCCGATAAGTTGGCTCATGCAAAAGTGCAGAATCGATTACCCAAAGTAATTATTCCAGTGCATTATGCGGGCCTGCCCTGCGACATGGCATATTTGGCTGATTTAGCCAAAATTTACAATTTTAAGATCATTGAAGATGCTTGCCACGCGCTGGGAGCAACGTATCAAAACAAACCAGTGGGCTGTACTCAATTTAGTGATATATGCGTATTTAGTTTTCACCCAGTTAAAAACATCACCAGTGGTGAAGGCGGCGCTGCGCTGACTAATTGTAAGCATTTAGCGCGAGAAATGCGCTTGTATAGCAGCCATGGCATCACCAAAGAAGAAAGCGAATTTTATAATGATACGCAAGGTGCTTGGTACCATGAACAGCAATTATTAGGCTACAACTATCGAATGAGTGATATACATGCGGCATTAGGTATTAGCCAACTAATGCGACTCGATGATTTTATCTCTAAGCGTCAAGCGATTGCTAATCATTACGTAGATAGATTACAGTCCTATTGCAAGATTATTAGTAGCAATTCAATTCAACGGACATCTGCCAACCATTTATTTATTATTGAGGTTGATGGTGATAAACGTAAACATTTATTTGACACCCTTCGTATGCAAGGAATTTGGGTACAGTTACATTATATGAATATTACTTCTCAGCCTTATTATAAACAACTAGGTTTTGATTGTTATAATTATCCTAATACCGAAATAATTTCAGCTTCGGCACTGTCGTTACCTATATACAACGATCTTTCAGTTAGCGAACAAGATAGGGTTATTAAATCCATAGTGCACTACCTACAAAACAAATAACGTGTTTCACTGCGGTTCATCCGACATTCGGCACGTTCTTAGTTCGACCCAATCATTCTCGAATTTTTTTTGTTAAATCACTCAAAAACAGTAGAGAGTTAACCTCGCTGTAAACACCACTCTAAAACCGCAGGTATTTACCGCAAGAGGTGCACCTAAACCCTGAACAGAAAATCGTCAAGGTTGAGAGCGCATAACTTAGTAATCGCGACAACTAGTTTGACAAACACCGCTAACGGAATATCTGATCAAGCGCGCCAGTCATGATGCCAGCCATTTGAACGTATTTTACTTTCATACAGAGCAATATCACAGGGGTTATCAACCTCAACCCAACCGCCGTTAATCGCTTCTACCCCGATGTTAATTCCATTTGCAATCAAAGCTGCCAATAGGCTAGTCATATCTAACGCATCAACTTCATTTGCAGATAACCCTGCTAAATACATTTTGACCTTGCTCCAAGCAACAGGAGTAAATTTTAGTAGCCCCATATATTGCCCATCAATTTCACTAACATCTTTGACTTTCTGACCAATAGATATTAAACGGTTATTGTTATGCTTAAAACTTTCAGCATCATCAATGGGATCATCAAAGCGCGCCGACCACAAACCCAACCAATCTTGATCATAAGTAATGGCAAGCTCGTGTTTTGTCGCAAGCAAGGTTTCAATTAAATCATGCCTGTAAACAAGATCACCATAGCAAACTAAGACTGGTTCCACTGATAACAAGTCATCAGCACATAGTAAGCTGCGTACCATATTGCTTGTGTCCCAATCGGAGTTGTAAATATGGCTACCTCCATAAGGTGTAAGCAACTGCGCTTGATAGCCACATACAAGCGTGACGTCTTCGATTCCAGCCTTAGAAAGCGCTTCAATCTGCCATTCAATTAACGGTTTTCCAGCTAACATAGTTAAAGGTTTTGGCTTGTTCTGGGTTAATGTGCCTAAGCGAGAACCGCGGCCAGCGGCTAATATAATTGCTTTCATAAAATCCTATTTAAATAACCATTGAAACATTAATTTATCGAACTGACTTATTATCTCTTCCCGCTCAGGGTGCCACATCACCCCCACAGTAAGATTGTCTAAATGATAAAACCCTTCACACTCCTGTTCAAAAAATGCAAAGCCTTGTAACGAATCAGGTAAAGGTAGAGATAATTTATTGCTGTGATAAGAATTAACGTCCGACAACTGGGCGCTTTCATTCCAAGGTAATGAGGGTATACATTTTATTGAGTGACGATTTGCAACATGAAGTTCCGTTGAGGTTTTTTCTAACTCACCACCATAATATCGATTAATCAACTGTGCGCCACGGCATACACCGAGCACAGGCAAGTTGTTGACGACGCAATAAGAAAGAAGAGCTTGCTCTGTTATATCACGTTCTAGATCAGCGCCAAAATCATCGCCGCCACTAAAAACAATCCCCTCAATCCCCCATTTTTCGACATAACTCAGTATGTCAGTACCTAGATTAGGTAACAATATCCAATTGTCTCCCCAATCCATATGTTGCAGAAAACGATACCAACCTCTAGCAAGTGCATCCCTTGGCTCATCATAATTCTTAGCGTTAGATGAGCGCATTGTAATACCTATTTTTTTCATGTTCTTATACCAACCGTAGCGTTTTATCGCGACAATTTAGCGCTATATGGTCCATGTTTCTCAGACGAGAAAACAGTTGTTCACCACAACCAATTGCCGCTGGTATACCAAACTCAGCGCACCGTATTGCCATATGTGAATTAGTACCTCCGTACTGAGTAACTAGTCCAGCGATACCTTTAGTAAAGATCCAGTCGTAACCGGGATCTGCATTCTCAATACAAACTATTTTGTCCTTAATATCAACGGAAACAGCAGTATTTTGTGACAACAACTTGATGTCTGCCGAAATACTTTCATGTGTAATATAATTAGGTACAGCACGATGCAGTGGCACAACATAGACATCATCGGGACAACA
>Ga0209395_1000707_pt1 | contig 48096 bp, 39 predicted proteins | sample GOMGulsemesocosm_3_FD_184635 | JGI IMG/M metagenome (GOLD analysis project Ga0209395, IMG submission 184635) | Methane-oxidizing microbial communities from mesocosms in the Gulf of Mexico - GOM9D Gulf of Mexico (SPAdes) (version 2) | ecosystem: Environmental > Aquatic > Marine > Cold seeps... | reverse complement strand
CAGTTTGGAACGAGTGCCTTTCTTTTATTAAAGACAATATAAAACCACAAGCATATAAAACTTGGTTTGAACCCATCAAACCAATAAAAATGTCAGGTGAAGCTTTAACAATTCAGGTACCTAGTAAGTTCTTTTATGAATGGTTAGAAGAGCATTATATAAAATTGTTGAGAGTATCTCTAGTCAGAGAGCTGGGTAAGGACGCTAAATTAATTTACGATGTACGTATGGAAAATACGTATAGTAGTAATAGTCCTCAGACAGTGAAAATTCCAAGTTCTAATAGAGATCCGTTAAAACCTCAAAGGATAACAGTTCCTGTAGAAACTAAAAATAGAGAGCTGAGAAACCCTTTTGTAATCCCAGGATTGCAAAAAGTGAAAATAGAATCTCAATTAAATCCAAATTACAATTTCAATAATTTTGTAGAAGGAGACTCTAATCGGTTAGCACGCTCTGCTGGTATGGCAGTTGCAAATAAACCAGGAGGAACTTCTTTTAATCCATTGTTAATTTATGGTGGAGTTGGTTTGGGTAAGACGCACATTGCACATGCAATAGGTGTTGATATCAAGGATAAATATCCCGATAAAACGGTTTTATATATTTCTTCAGAGAAATTTACACAGCAATTTATTGATTCTGTAAAATCAAATACTAGAAACGATTTTATTCATTTCTATCAAATGATAGATGTGTTAATTATTGATGATGTACAGTTCTTGTCTGGTAAAACAGGTACTCAAGATGTATTCTTCCATATTTTTAACCATTTACATCAAAATGGAAAGCAAGTAATTTTGACATCAGATAAAGCGCCAGTTGACATGCAGGATATTGAGCAGCGTTTATTATCTCGTTTCAAATGGGGATTGTCTGCAGAATTACAGGCACCAGATTTCGAAACAAGAATTTCGATTCTTCAGAACAAATTATTTAGAGATGGTGTGGTAATGCCAGAAGATATTGTTGAGTATATTGCTAAGAATATTAAATCGAATGTTAGAGAATTAGAGGGTGTTATTATTTCTATGATTGCACAAGCATCTTTTAACAGAAGAGATTATACCTTAGAATTGGCAAGACAAATTGTAGATAAATTTGTTAAGAATACCAAGAAAGAGGTTTCTATAGATTATATCCAAAAAGTAGTTTCTAAATATTTTGATATGGATGTGGCTACCTTACAATCTAAAACCAGAAAACGTCATATTGTGCAAGCAAGGCAATTGGCAATGTATTTTGCCAAACGAATGACAAAGTCATCGTTGGCTAGTATTGGTTCTCAAATTGGTCATAGAGATCACGCAACCGTATTACACGCTTGTAAGACCGTTGATAACTTAACGGAAACCGATAAGCAATTCAGAAAATACGTAGACGACTTAACTAAGAAGTTGACATTCTAAATTTTACATCATGAAAATACTAATGGTATGCTTGGGGAATATTTGTCGTTCTCCATTGGCAGAGGGTATTTTACAATCAAAAGTACATCCTAATAAAGTTCAGGTAGATTCTGCCGGTACGGCGGCATATCATGTAGGTGAGTTGCCCGATGTGAGATCAATTAAGGTTGCAAAAAAATACGGAATAGATTTGTCTAGTCAACGAGCAAGAAAATTTACGGTACTTGATTTTGATAATTTTGATTTGATTTATGCGATGGATAGCAGTAACTATCAAAATATTTTATCGATAGCAAGAAATGCAAGTGATGAACAGAAAGTGCAATTAATTTTAAACGAAATAGATGCAAATGCTGATGCCGAAGTTCCAGATCCATATTATGGAGGAAATGATGGTTTTGAAAATGTATATAGCATGTTAGACGAAGCTTGTGAGAAGATCGCAGCCAAAATTGAAAAATTATGATAGGTAAATTATATTTAATTCCAACTACCTTAGGAGATAACGAACCTTTAGAGGTAATGCCTTTGTCTGTTAAGAAAGTAATTGAAGAAATCGATTATTTTATTGTTGAGAATGAAAAGTCGGCTAGGAGGTTTATTAAGAAAATCACTCCAAAAAAATCGCAGTCATCCTTGAAAATAATGATGTTAGATAAATATGCTGACGAGATGGAAACTCGTACATACCTAGATGTGTGTAAAGAAGGGGTTTCGGTTGGCTTATTGTCTGAAGCAGGAGTGCCAGCTGTTGCTGATCCTGGAGCGACGATTGTGAAATTGGCTCATGATCAGGGTATTCAAGTAGTACCTTTGGTAGGACCATCATCAATTTTAATGGCCATGATGAGCTCTGGAATGAACGGGCAAAGTTTTGCTTTTAATGGGTATTTGCCTATTGATAAAGGGGCGCGTAAAAAAGCAATAAAGGATCTAGAAAAGTTATCTAGAGATAAAGACCAGTCTCAAATATTTATTGAGACGCCATATCGCAATGAAAAACTATTGGCCGATTTAAAAACTATTTTGTCGCCAACTACAAGCTTATGTATTGCCGCAGATATTACCTTGTCTACCGAGTATATCAGAACCAAAGAGGTAAAAGGTTGGAAAAATGAAAATCCAGATCTACATAAAAGACCAGCAATTTTTATTATTCATAAAGAGTATTAATTAGATACTCGCTTTTCTATCACCTTTAACTTCAGAAAGATCATACCCTGCAAATTTTTGCATGTACTGTTGTATTGTAGATCCGTATGCATCGCTTAGGTTATGGTTTCCGTTAGAACGTAAATATTTTTTTACATTCCCCGCACCACTTAAATGAGCAGCAGCTAATATGCCAGATTCTGTAATGGTTATTCCGTTTATGGTAGTACCTACTTTACGTTGAATGTCTTTTCTTAAAATCCATTTGTTTACAGAGCACAAAGCGGCAAATGCTTTTTCTTGTAATTCTGGGTTTTTTAAAAAGGCATTTGAGTTTTTAATCCTAAAACGTTCTAATGTGGTAATCCCAAATTGATATTTCCCTAAATATCCCAAAGTGTTAATAGCAGTGTATTTACCTTGAGACTCTTTAAAAGCTAATGCTTCTTTAAAGGCGGTAAAATTATTTTTTAAAAATAAAATGTCACTATGCTTGTATTCGATAGCTGTAATAATTCCTGTTGAACTCTTTTCCTCTTTTTTATCTTTAACAACTGGGTTGTAGGTAAAAAGAGCAATTCCGAAAATCAATAAAAAATATCTAATAATAATTTACTTTCTGTTAAGCGGGTGCAAAAGTACAACTTATTTTTTAAATGACTGATTATCAGTTCACTTGTATTTTTTAGAAATGTAAATAATGGAACGTAAATCCATTTTTAGTGTTGTATTCTAATGCAGGAGCAGGAATCTTTATGAAATTGATAGTAGAGAACAGGGTTTTTAAGAATTTCGAATTTGTTTTAATCTTGGTAAGATCAAGATCAACACTTAAATAGAATTGTCTGTAGGGGTCTTGCGGGAGTGTGTTCGTTGGGTTTGTTTCTCCATACAGCATTCCGTCTGCTCCATAACCAAGAGCGATGTTAAGCCATTTAGGAAAGTTACTTTCTTTATAAAAAGACCAAATATTTGTTGATAACCAGTACGTTTGTCCGTTGTAGTCTTTCAATGCTTGTTGTAAAAAATTTTGTCCTAATACGTTTGGCCTTTGTGTTGCATATGTAGATTGACTGAAGGAATACTTTAATAGAATGCGCTGTTCATTCCACGCTAATTCTTGCCCAATCAATAAGCTGGTTCCAGCTGCGTTAGCCGTAATATCTCCCCAAGAAGCACCCCATTTGTTAGAGAATCCATCTAAGACTTCTACGGCCGTTAAAAAGGTAAACCCAAAGGTAGCACCGTATATCAATTGATTTTTTTTACTGACTCCAGACCAATCCAATACTTCCATACCAATTTTACCAACATAATAGGAAGTCATAACATGTCCCATTTTATCGAGTTGTTTCCATTGATTATTGTCATTAATAAAATGGAAATTAGAACGGGAGTAGCCCGAATACCAAAGTTTATCTAAGGCAACTAAGGTTCCAATTGATAAAGCAGTTTCTGTTATGATAACAGCATTTCTTCTTTTGGAGTTTAGTGTATCGGATTTTATATAAAATGAAGAATTTTGAGCTATACAGTTAAGTCCAAAGAGAATTATTATAAATGTAGCAACCCATTTCCGCATCATAAATTACCTGTTTATTCCTTGTTGATTCATCCAGCGATGGTACTTTGCAGCATTTCTATTATGTTGTTTTAATGTTGCGGCAAATGCATGGTAACCAGGTTTGTCGACATTGGCACACATAAAAATGTAACTGTGTTTGGTGGCAAATAATACAGCATCAATAGATGAGATGTCTGGCATGGCAATTAATGAAGGTGGTACACCTTTGTGAATGTATGTATTATAAGGGGAGTCTATTTTTAAATCTTTGTATAGCACTCTTTTTACAGTATAGTCTTGACCGTATTTTTCTTTTAAAGCATAAATAATTGTTGGATCTGCTCCTAATGGAATTCTTCTTTTAATTCTATTTAGATACAAGCCGGCCACAATTGGCCTTTCAGAAACTTTAGCCGTTTCTTTTTGTACAATTGACGCTAATGAAATTACTTGTGTTCTAGTAAGTTTTAATGCTCTTGCACTGTTGATTCTTTTTGTTGTCCAAAATCGATTGTACTCTTTTAGCATTCTGTCTCTAAATTGAGTTGCAGATGTATTCCAGAAAAATTCGTAGCTATTCGGAACATACATTCCTAAAGCAGTTTTGTTAGAAAATTTTTGCATGTGCAAAAAAGAAGCGTCTAACATTGCGTTTAATATAGAAATACTGTCTGCTTCTATCTGAATAGCAACTCTACCTGCTAATTTTTCAATAGAATGCTGGTTGTTGAATACCAGCTTAATCGGTGTTTGTTTGCCGCTTCTTAAAAGGTTGATTAAATCATTGTTGGAGATTCCTGTTGGAATTTTAAATTTACCAGCTCTTATATTCTTGTTGTATTTTTTTTTATTGGCAACCCAAGTAAAAGATGCTACATGTTTTAAAAATGGTTTTAACTCGTTTTCTAATTCTTTTAATGTGCTGTTTGTTTTAATAAAAATAGCCCCTTCTTTAATGGTGTTTGGAGCATAAATTTTAGTGTAGGTATTGTAGGTGAAAAAACCTCCAATTAGTAGAAGTGCGCTTACAATAAGTAAAATAAGTTTCTTTTTATTCATTGATGATTTGAAATAAGAGTTCGTCTTTGAATTTTTCATTGCTAAATATCCAGTCCTTCTTTACGCCAATTTCTATAAATTGATGTTTTTTGAACAAAGCGATGCTTTTAGAATTATCTGAAGTAATATTGGCATACAATTGATGCAGGCTTAAATGGGTAAAACTATAGCTAATTAATAGCTGTAGGGCTTCTGAAGCAAATCCGTTTTTTTGATATTTTTGGTGAATTAAAATTCCGATTCCAGCTCTTTTATGTTGCGGGTTAAAATCGAACAAGTCAATCATACCAACAGGTTTATTGTTTAAATTTTCTTGAATGATTAAACGTAATTGCTTGGCTTCAAAAATATCTAAATGTGCATTCTCTAAATATTGTTTCAATAAAAACTTTGAGAAAGGTGTTTGTGTATGACTTATCTCCCAAATGGATTCATCATTTTCTGTGTCAAACAGAAATTGTAAATCTTCTGGTTCTAGTGCTCTAAGCGTAATGGTATTTCCTAGTAAAGTATTCATTAAATTTCTATTGATCCTTTAAAAACAAATTGAGCAGGTCCTTTTAAAAACACATTGGTGTAGCTGTTATTTTCAATGTCAAATGTTACATTTAGTTCACCCCCTTCAACAGGTAAAAAGATCGAGTTAGAAGTGGTTTTATTGATTTTGTGCATGGCAATTGCTACAGCAGTTACACCCGTACCACAGGCCAATGTTTCATTTTCTACGCCTTTTTCATAAGTCCTTACTCTAAAAGTAGTCTCATTTAATTTTTGTACAAAATTTACATTACTTCCAGGGGCATCATAACTATATCTAATCTTTTTGCCATTTTCAATAACAGGGTACTCGTTGAGGTTGTCAACCAATTCTACATGATGTTGAGTTCCGGTATATGCAAATACAAAATTTTCATGAACTTTGATGTCGTTTACGTCAATCATCTGCAGCGAAATTGTACTGTTTTCTATTTCGGCATAATGAGGACCGTCAAAAGCATTAAAATTAGTTTTAGTAGTGATAATGCTTAAATATTTAGCAAATGCAACAGCACATCTGCCTCCATTACCACAGAAAGTTTCACTGCCATCCGCATTAAAATAAATCATTTTAAAATCTGAATTAACATCATTTTCAATTAAAATAATGCCGTCAGCGCCAACTCCAAAGTGTCGATCACACAATCTACTTATAAGAGAAATGTTATCTTTAGGGTAAGATAGGTTTCTGTTATCAATCATGATAAAGTCGTTACCTGTTCCTTGGTATTTGTAAAAAGGTAAATTCATAGGTAACAAAGATAATAATTTATTCCCTTAAATTTGATTGTTAACAGAGGGTTAAAGTTCGTTAAAGACCGTTAAACGGATTTGTGATAAATTGTTAAAATTGTATCTTTGAATAGTTTATAAAAAAAATGTAAATATGATGAAAAAAACAGCTAGTTTATTAGGAATTGCAGTTTTAGGAGGAGTATTAACCCTAGGTGGTTACAAGGTTTTTTTAGAAAAACCACAGGTTGTAATTGAGCGTGCTGTTCAGCCAGTTCAGAAAATTGTCAATGCAAATTATAATGCAACAGATGCTAAAATGTTGCGTAGCCCCACTAATTTTACTGAAGCAGCAGAGAAAACGGTTCATGCGGTTGTACACGTAAAAAATACTGCAATAAAAACACAAACCAATCCATATGCTGATTTGTTTTATGGAAGAGGAAGTGGAACAAGAAAGTATGAGCAAATTGGAACAGGAAGTGGCGTTGTAATTTCTGCTGATGGTTATATTGTTACCAATAATCATGTTATTGATAATGCCACCGAATTGGAGATAACCTTAAACAATCAAAAAAAATACAAAGCCGAATTAATTGGAACGGATCCAGAAAATGACATTGCCTTATTAAAAGTAAATGCAGATGAAGAGTTAGCTTACATTCCTTTTGCAAATTCAGATGCAATCCAAATTGGAGAATGGGTATTGGCCGTCGGAAATCCTTATAACTTAACTTCTACTGTAACAGCGGGTATTGTAAGTGCAAAAGGGAGAGATTTAAAAGGGAATTCTAATGTGGAATCATTTATACAAACAGATGCGGCTGTAAATCCAGGAAATAGTGGAGGAGCTTTGGTGAATACACGTGGAGAATTGGTTGGGATAAATACCGCAATAACCTCAAAAACAGGTTCATTTATAGGGTATTCCTTTGCGGTGCCTTCTAATATTGCAAAAAAAGTAATAGAAGATTTAATTGAGTTTGGTAGTGTGCAAGAAGTAGTATTAGGAATTTCTTATTTGCCAGCAAAAGACAATTCAATTAATGGCGTTGAAATTTCTGATTTAACAAACAATAGTGAAGCCTATGTAGCTGGACTTAGAAAGGGAGATATTATTACAAATGTAAATAATGTAAAAATTTCAATGTTTTCAGATTTATTGGGACAGTTGAAAGCTAAGAGGCCAGGTGATTTTGTGTCTGTAACTGTAAAAAGAGATGGCGCTACTTTAAGTAAAAAAGTGAAACTTTCAATAAAAGATAGGTTCAATTCGGTAAATTATGGATTGGAATTGAGGGACTTAACGCGATCAGAAAAAAAAGTTTTAGGTATTTCATTTGGTGTGAAAATAACAAAAGACCCAGGAAGGGAAAATAAAGAATCTAGTATTAAGGGATTTATCATCACTAGAATAAATAACAAAAAAGTGGTGAATGCTTCTCAAGTAGCAAAATTTTTAGATGTTAAAAAAAGGTATCGAGTAAAAATTGAAATGTTGAACTTAAAAGGAAAACTTGTAGAGTTTTACATTCAATAAATTGAAAAAATAGGAATAGGAAAAACTTTCATTTTGGGAAGATTCTAAAATGGAAGTTCTTTATTTACGAAAACTTAACGAAATCGATTTCGTGTTCCCAAAAAAAAGGAATACTTTTGCAGCAAATTTCAAAACAAAAGAGTCAACACAACTATGTCAACAACAACAAATTACGAAAACGAAGTTGCTTTGCAAACGCAAACAAGAAGAGCAGCGGTAGAATTTATCAATATTGTAAACGATTTATGGTATGATAAATCTATTGAATTAGTACTTTTTAGAAATCAATTAGTAGATAAAAGAGCTAGTGAAGTTTTAAACCTAGTAAAATACTCTGAAGAGTTTGTCGCAAAACCAATTACAATTTTTGATGCCTTAGATATTGCAAAGGCAATTCAAGAATTAACCTTACCATCATCTAAATTAGATATCGGAAAATTGGCGTACGAATGTCAATTAAATGAAGATGCTTGTTCTGATAAATTAGCCTTTGTAAAAAACCAGTTAAAAGATGCTGATAAAGTTGAAGATATTCAGCCTAAAGATGTTGTTTTATATGGTTTTGGTAGAATTGGACGTTTGTTAGCGCGTGAGTTAATGAACAAAATGGGTAAGGGATCTCAATTGCGTTTAAGAGCTGTTGTTACTCGTGGAGAAATTAATCAAACCGTATTGGAAAAAAGAGCTTCTTTATTAAGCATTGATTCTGTACATGGAGATTTCTTAGGTACGGTTCAAGTTGATGTAGAAAACAATGCGTTAATCATAAATGGTACCACCGTACATATGATTTCTGCAAAACAACCAGAAGACATTGATTATACTGCATATGGAATTAACGATGCATTAATTATTGATAATACAGGAGCTTTTAGAGATAAAGAGGCGTTAAGTAGGCACTTAGTGCCAAATGGAGCAAGTAAAGTGTTATTAACTGCGCCAGGAAAAGGAATTCCTAATATTGTACATGGCGTAAATCACGAAGAAAACAATCCAGATACTGTAGATATTTTTTCTGCTGCATCGTGTACAACAAACGCAATTACCCCTGTTTTAAAAGTATTAGAAGATAACTTTGGAATTGACAAAGGACATTTAGAAACTATACATGCATATACAAACGACCAGAATTTGGTAGACAATATGCATAGTAAATACCGTAGAGGTAGAGCAGCTGCTTTAAATATGGTAATTACAGAAACAGGAGCAGGTAAAGCGGTAGCGAAAGCATTACCAGCATTAGAAGGGAAATTAACTTCAAATGCAATTAGAGTTCCTGTGCCTAACGGGTCTTTAGCAATTTTAAACTTACAATTGCATACAGAGGTTACAGTGGATGCTGTTAATGCAATTATGAAACAATATGCCTTAGAAGGAAACTTAGTGGAGCAAATCAAATATTCAATTGATAACGAATTGGTGTCTTCTGATATTATAGGTTCTTCTTCACCTTCAATTTTTGATAGTAAAGCAACCATTACAGACGGAAATAGCATTGTTATATATGTTTGGTATGATAATGAATATGGATATTCTCACCAAGTAATGCGTTTGGCAAAACACATTGCAAAAGTAAGACGTTATACGTACTATTAGTAGTACTTACCTATAATAAAAAGCCGAAACAATTGTTTCGGCTTTTTTGTTTTTTAGCTTGTCGTTTTTTCGCTATTTTTAAGCTTCCTAAAATTTACTTAAATGAAAACGCTATTCATACTGATTTTTGCGATCACAATAACAACGACTACCATGGCACAAAAAGACGATTTTTATTACGAAATTCCACCGGCACCAAAAGAATACACAGCAACAACTGTAGCAAGTAGAATGGTAGATGGTTTGGGGTTTCGATATTATTGGGCAACCTACGGTTTAACAGATAAAGATTTAAAGTTTAAACCAACTAATGAAGCAAGAACAACATTAGAAACCATTGATCATATTTTGGGACTGTCTCAAGTTATAGTCAATTCAACATTAAAAGTTGCCAATGGAGCAAAACAGCCAGAAATGACTTTTGAAGAAAAACGAAATAAAACACTAGCGAACCTGCAAAAAGCAAGTGAAATATTAAGAGCAGCAACCAGCCTAGAAGATTTTAAAATAGTTTTTGGAAAAACTGAATTCCCGTTTTGGAATCAAATAAATGGCCCCATATCTGATGCACTATGGCATACAGGACAAGTGGTTTCATTTAGGCGTTCTGCTGGAAATCCATTTCCAAAAGGCGTAAGTGTATTAAGAGGGACAAAGAAGGATTAATTTGAAAAGGAGTTATTGCTAAATGAGTACAATCCAACAACACATACAATTGTTAAGAGAAGAGCTTAACAAGCACAATTATAATTATTATGTATTAGACAACGCTTCAATTTCTGATTACGATTTTGATGTCAAACTCAAAGAATTAGAGAAGTTAGAAACAGAAAATCCAAGCTATTTTGATGCGAATTCTCCAACCCAACGAGTCGGTGGAGAAATCACCAAAAATTTTGAAACGATAACCCATAAAAATCGCATGTACTCGTTAGATAATTCATATTCTAAGGAAGATCTGTTAGATTGGGAAAAGCGCATTCAGAAAATGTTGGGTACAGATGAGATTGAATACACCTGCGAGTTAAAATATGATGGAGCTTCCATTAACCTAACCTTTGAGAATGGGAAATTTATAAAAGCAGTAACCCGTGGAGATGGTTTTCAAGGAGATAATGTAACCACAAATATTAGAACCATAAAATCGATTCCGCTAGTACCAAAAGGGGACTTTGTTACTGATTTTGAAATGAGAGGAGAAATCATTTTACCATTAGAAGGGTTTCATAAAATGAATGAAGAGCGGATTGCAAATGGAGAAGAAGAATATCGAAACCCTAGAAATACCGCCAGCGGTAGTTTAAAATTACAAGATAGTGGCGAGGTTGCAAAGCGACCGTTGGATTGTTTGCTGTATCAAGTCGTTACTGACCAACGCAAATATAAAACACATTATGAAAGTCTGGAGAATGCGCGTAAAGTTGGCTTTAAAGTTCCAAATACAATTGGATTGGCAACTTCTATTGATGCCGTTTTTGATTTTGTAAACAACTGGGACTTGAAAAGAAACGAATTGCCTTATGAAACAGATGGAATTGTAGTAAAGGTTAATGATTTACAACAGCAAGAAGAGTTAGGGTATACAGCAAAAGCACCACGTTGGGCAATAGCATACAAATTTAAAGCAGCGCAAGTTGCTACTGTGTTGCACGAAATTACCTATCAAGTTGGGCGCACCGGAGCGATTACTCCAGTGGCTAATTTAGAACCTGTGCAATTAGCAGGAACTACCGTTAAACGTGCATCGTTGCACAATGCAGATCAAATAGAAAAATTAGATATTCGAATAAATGATACCGTTTTTGTGGAAAAAGGTGGAGAAATTATTCCGAAAATTATTGCAGTAGATCTTACAAAAAGACCAGAAGATTCTGCGCCTACTCGGTATGCCGAAAATTGTCCTGAATGTAATTCAGTATTGGTAAGGACAGCAGGTGATGCAAAGCATTACTGCCCAAATGAATTTGGTTGCGCGCCACAAATTACTGGAAGAATCCAGCATTACATTAGTAGAAAAGCGATGGATATTGATGGGTTGGGAGGTGAAACGGTAGATTTATTGCGCAAAGAAGGGTTGATTCAGAATTATGCAGATTTGTATGATTTACGGGTAGAACAAGTGATTCCGTTAGAAAGAATGGCAGAAAAATCAGCACAAAACATGGTAGCTGGAATAGCGAAATCAAAAGAGATTCCGTTTGAAAAAGTATTGTTCGCCTTGGGAATTCGTTTTGTTGGAGAAACAGTAGCAAAGAAATTAGCCAAGCATTTTAAATCGATTGATAATTTAATGGCAGCCGATTTTGATACCTTGATTTCTGTAGATGAAATTGGAGATAGGATTGCACAAAGCATCATTGAATTTGCAAATGACCTAGGAAATATTCAACTCATTGGTAGATTGAAAGCTGCCGGAGTTCAATTAGAGGTTTCTGCAGAGAGTTTAGAAAATCAAACAGATAAATTACAAGGAAATATATTTGTGGTTTCTGGAGTTTTTCATCAACTAACTAGAAATGAATTAAAAAAAGCTATTGAAGATAATGGCGGTAAGGTAAGTAGCTCTATTTCAAAAAAAACAACTTATATTGTAGCAGGAGATAATATGGGGCCAAGTAAATTAGCAAAAGCTGAAACGCTTGGGGTTTCTATTATTTCAGAACAAGATTTTATGGATATGATTTCTGAATGAGTGTAACATTTTTTTAATAGAATAGTCTAAATATAAAAATCAACCAACTATGACTAAACAAACTAAAATTACAATAGCTACTGCTTTCTTTTTTATGGCAGCTATTGCAGATGTATATGCAATTATTTCAGGCAACGAAACACTAGAAACCTATGCAAAACCAATGCTGTTAACGCTGTTGGCGGTGGTGTATTTAGTGTCTGCCAATAAACCAATTTTTTGGTATGTATTGGGCATGTTTTTCTGCTTTGTTGGAGATGTATTGCTGATGTTTAAAGGGGCTAACTTTTTTATGTATGGATTGGGGGCTTTTTTATTAGGCCATATGGTGTATATAAAAATTACGGTACGTTTTTTACCAAAAGATTTGACGGTTAAAATGATTACGTCTGCTTTGCCTTTTGTAATTTTCTTTGGTGCTTTGATGTATTTAATTTACCCGAATTTAAATGAAATGTTAATTCCTGTTGTTGTCTATGGTGTTACCATTGCTACTTTTGGATCCGTGGCATTCTTAAATTATAGAAGCGAAAAATCTACAGAGAACTTATGGCTCTTTGTAGGGGCAATTCTTTTTATTTTATCTGATAGTTTAATCGCATTGAATAAGTTTTATGAACCGAATGACTTATATGGAGTAACCATTATGATTACCTATATTTTGGCGCAGTTTCTTATCTGTAAAGCTATGGTTGTAAAATCTAATGGGTAGCAAATAAAAAAGACGGTTTCTTACACTAAAACCGCCTTGTGTTAAATAACAAATTCAAAACTTACAATTATTTTTTTTGTCCTATAAAAGGAAGCTCTTTTTTATACAGGAATAGTAGTATTGCTCCGGCCATAAACGTGATGGCTGAACCAATGAATAGCATGCCGCCATCATTGTTGTGTACAATTCCTAAAATAGTTAAATGAGAGAACATTGCGCCTCCCATTAGCCCAAGAGTTAATACAGCTCCCAGTCCTGTTTTTTTAGGAGTAAATAATAACGCAGCGGCAATTAGTTCTAAAATACCAGTTCCAATTCTTAGCAGTGCTTCATTTTTTCCAGCCAATATTGTGAATAAATCAATACTTTGTTGAGCGCCAGAGAATTTAAAGAATAAAGTTTGTAGCATAATTGTTGCTGCAATTAATTTTAGAAAAACAGGAAAGTATTTTTTCATTTTCTAGATTGATTTGCAGTTTTAGACGATGATTTTTTTTGAGCCTTACACTAAAATACTTTTTCCTTCTGTAGTGCTATTCTTTTTTTCGTCAAAATAGAAATCAATGCGCCCAAGATTCAGTCCATAGCAACCTACTTGATTTACCAGTACCTTTTTATTGTCAGCGTTGTTAATAATCGTGGGTTTTGGCAAAAAAGTATGCGAATGCCCTCCGATAATTAAGTCAATATTTTTAGTTGCTTTTGCCAGGTTTATGTCTGAAATCATGTTGGGATTATGAACGTACTGGTAACCAAGATGAGAAAGGCAAATCACTAAATCGCAGTGTTCATCTTCTTTTAAGATTCTACTCATGTCTTGAGAAATTTCTATCGGATCTAAATAATTGGTTTCTTTATACAATTTTGGGTGTACCAAGCCTGATAGCTTAATTCCTAGTCCAAAAACCCCAATTTTTATTCCTTCTTTTATAAAGATTTGATACGGTTTTACATGGGTGTCTAAAATGGTATTTTTAAAGTCGTAATTTGCAGAGACAAAGTTAAATTTGGCATGTGGTAATTGTTTGTAGAATCCATCAATCGAATTATCAAAATCATGATTTCCTAGAGTTGCCAAATCGTATTTTAACATACTCATTAATTTAAACTCTAATTCTCCTCCAAAATAATTGAAATAAGGTGTTCCTTGAAAAATATCTCCGGCATCTAAGAGTAATGTGTTTGGGTTTTCATTTCTGATACTTTCTACTAGTGTAGCTCTTCGAGCAACCCCGCCTTTATTTGCATATTTATAATGAGAAGCTTCAAAAGGTTCTATATGGCTATGCGTATCATTGGTATGTAGAATGGTAATGTGTTTCTTCTTTTTTGAACTAAAAGAAGGTAAGGTTAGCCCTCCAATTGCCGTCAAAGAAGCCGCAGCTGTTGATTGCTGAATAAATTTTCTTCTATCCATTTATTTTCTTTTAAAACGTTGGTCTAAGTTGCTTTTTAAGGTGTCTACACTCTTAAAATAGTCAACAATGGCATCTCTCATTTTATACTCTAAACTAATACGTTGAATTGGGTTTTTGAAAAAAGTCATATTATCGCCACCACTTTGCAAGTAGTCAGAAGTCAATACAAAATAACTTTTTCTGTCATCAAATTTTTTATTGTTTATGTATAGTTGATACCCGCTTTGAGTAATCGTTAACTTTATGTTTTTTGATAATGGGTGTGCTGTGTTGCTTTTTATTAAATAGGTAATTAAGGCTGCTAGTTTTTGCCCGCTTAACTCTACAACAACTAAGATGTTTTCAAAAGGCATTAATTCGAAAGCATTTCTATTGCTTACCTTTCCTGCCGGGATTCCAGCTCTGATGCCTCCATAATTGAACATCGAGAAATCAATGTTTTTACCTGTTAGCTTATTGAAAACGGGATTCGCTCTTGTCATTGTTAAATCAGCCAATAAGTTCCCTAAGCTACTCTCTAGTTTTCCGTCTGTCCTTGTGAGGTCTTTCGATGTGTAAGTTAATATGGTGTTGACTTCTTTAATCATTTCTTCTTTATAGGGAGCAATGGATTTAGTGATGTTGTTTGCTGAGTTAATGGAAGTATCTACGGCAATGGTTTTAGCGGATATTTTAGTAACTACATAGGTATCTTGCTTACACGATATGAGCAAGATGCTGACGCAAAAAAGTAAAACAAAATTTTTAAATGTTGTAGCCATTTTTTTTAGTTAAATTTGTAAGGAACGAATATACAATTTTACAGAATAGAACTTTATGCTATTGGGAAAATTAAAAGAGCAATCTTTACATAAAAGCTTTAAAAAAAAGTTGCATAGACTGGCTGATACTAGAACACCAATTTCTAAAGAGATTCATTCTGTAGCAATCCTAACAACGAATTCGCTTTCTCTGGAATTTGATCTTGTAAATGAGATTAAAAGCAGTTTTAAATCTGTAAGAAACGTTCATATCTATGCTTTTAGAAAATTTAAAAAAACAGACACAATTACCTACAAACATTTTACAGAAAAAGATTTTGATTGGAGTGGGGAAGTAAAAGATACGAGTTTAGAAAGTTTTTTAGAAAATCCATTTGATTTATTAATTGGGTATTTTAATCAGAAAAACCTGTATTTAGAGTTTTCTGCTCTAAAATCTAACGCAACTTTTAAAATTGGTTTTGCAAAAGTGAATGATAAATTGTACGATTTAGTGGTGAATGAGCAACCAGGTAATATCGATAGTTTTATGAAGGTTATTAAAAAATACTTAGAACTCTTACATAAAATATAACACTTAGTTTAAAATAAAACAACTCAGTGTATTTAGTTGTAATTTATTTTTAGCACAATTTTAATCTGGCTTTACTAGTTAATACACTTAATAAAGCTATAAATTTGTACTTGTAAAATTAAATAGAAGAATAATGCAGAAATTTGTTGGTACTGGAGTTGCGTTGGTTACTCCATTCAAATCAGATAAAACAGTTGATTTTGAGGCCTTAATGAGGTTGGTTGAGTTTAATATTGATAACGGAATAGATTATTTGGTTATTAATGGAACAACTGGAGAAAGCGCAACAATAACTAAAGAAGAAAGAAAAGAGATTATTCAGGTTATCGCTAAAGTGAATAACAAAAGAGTACCGTTGGTTTTAGGTATTGGAGGGAATAATACGGCAACTGTAGTGCAAGAATTGCAAACGACAGATGTAACGGAAATAGATGCAATTTTGTCTGTAGCTCCTTATTATAGCAAGCCAACCCAAGAAGGGTTTTATCAGCATTTTAAAGCAATTTCTTTGGCTAGTCCTAAGCCAATTATTTTATACAATGTTCCGGGAAGAACGGCGAAAAACATGGAGCCATCAACAACAATTCGTTTGGCAACTGATTTTGAAAATATCATTGCTGTTAAAGAAGCAGGAAACAATGTGCAACAATATTTAGAATTGATAAAAAACAAGCCAGCAGATTTTTTAATTATTTCTGGAGACGATGACTTGGCATTAACGGTAGCATTAGCAGGAGCATCTGGAGTGATTTCAGTAATCGGCCAAGCATTTCCTAAAGAGTTTTCTTCTATCATAAAATTAGGATTGCAAGGCAATGCTAAAGAAGCATATCAACAGCATTTTAGATTAATGAAGGCAATAGATTTGATCTTTGCAGAAAATAATCCAGCAGGAATAAAAGCTGTTTTACAGCAATTTAATCTGACCTCAGATGAGGTTCGTTTACCTTTAGTGAAAGCTTCTGATGAATTACAAAAAGAAATTACTAATTTTGTAAACAATTTTTAATTAAAAAGGTATGTTGTCAAAAAAGATAGAAGAAGCATTAAATAAGCAAGTAACAATAGAAGCAGAGTCATCACAAGTATATTTAGCAATGGCTTCTTATGCAGAAAACTTGGGCTTTGAGGGGGTTTCGCAGTTTATGTATGCCCATTCTGACGAGGAAAGAGAACATATGTTAAAGCTGATTAAATTTATTAATGAACGTGGTGGACATGCAAAAGTTTCTCAACTTTCGGCGCCCCCAACAGAATTTGGATCATTTAAAGACATGTTTCAAAATTTATTTAACCACGAAGTGATGGTTTCTAAATCGATTAATGATTTAGTAGATGTATCATTACAGGAAAAAGATTATGCAACTCATAATTTTTTACAATGGTATGTTTCAGAGCAAATAGAAGAAGAAGCATTGGCCAGGAATATTTTGGATAAAATCAAGTTAATTGGAGATGATAAAGGTGGGTTTTATTTGTTTGATAATGATATCAAACAATTAATAACAAGCCCTGCGCCACCACAAGTTTAAGATTAACAAACTTTTAGTATAATTATAAGAATCATTTAAGGGTTTTTATGGTTTCTTGCGCTTAACAATTTTACTGTGTTAAAATCGTTTTAATAATCCATAATTAATCACTATTTTTGCCAAATGTTTAAAATGAAGAATTTAATATATATTGCTATTGTAGGATTACTTTTTACTTCTTGTGGAGAGTATCAAAAAGTATTGAATAAAGGAACCGTAGAAGAGCAATACGCTATGGCGACCAAACAATACGAAGCAAAGAAGTATAATAAAGCCTTGGGTTTATTTGAAAAAATTACTGATGCATATAGAGGAAAACCTCAATTAGAGAGAATTCAGTACATGATTGCTCAGTCTAATTTTAACACAAAAAATTATGATAACGCTGGATACTATTTTAATCGATTCACACTAAACTATCCTAAGAGTTCTAAAAAGGAGGAAGCAGCGTATTTATCTGCATATAGCTATATGTTAGCTTCTCCGGTATTTAGTTTAGATCCTATAGATACAAATAAAGCTTTAAATGCTTTTCAAGGTTTTATTGATGCATACCCAGATTCGAAAAGAATGCCTGATGCAAATAAATATTACAAAGAGATCCGCTATAAATTACAAAAGAAAGCTTTTGAGATCGCAATGGTGTATTATACCACTGCAGACTATGACCCTGCAAGAAATTATACTGCAGCGATACAGGCGTTTGATAATTTGTTAGAAGATTATTTAGGATCTGAATTTAAAGAAGAAGCATTGTATTATAGGCTTAAAGCATCACATGATTTAGCATTAAGAAGTTCTGTGAGAAGGCAGTCAGTACGTATAAAAGCTGCTATTAAAGCATACGAAAAGTTAAAAAGAAATTTTCCTAAGACAAAATATTTAGTAGATTCAAATAAAATGTTAGCTACTTTAGAGGAACAACAAAAACAATTAATAAAAAGTTAATGATGATGGATTATAAAGAGACAAAAGCACCGGTATCTACAATTACTTATGATAAAGATTCTATTGAAGCTCCAACTAAAAATATTTATGAAGCGATAAATATTATTGCAAAAAGAGCAACACAAATCAATGGAGATTTAAAAAAGGAATTGTTAGATAAGTTAGATGAGTTTGCTACTTACAATGACAGCTTGGAAGAGGTTTTTGAAAATAAGGAGCAAATTGAAGTTTCTAAATTCTACGAAAAATTACCAAAGGCTACGGCTATCGCTGTTGAAGAATGGTTAGCTGGTAAAATTTACCATAGAACTCCAGAGCAAGAATAATGTCTATTCTAAGCGGTAAAAAAGTTTTATTAGCAATCTCTGCTGGTATTGCCGCTTATAAAACGGCCAGTTTGGTTCGTTTATTTATAAAATCAGGCGCAGAAGTTAAAGTAATTATGACTCCTGCGTCGAAAGATTTTATCACACCACTTACACTTTCCACACTTTCTAAAAATCCTGTTTCATCTACCTTTTATGATAAAGAGGAAGAAAATGAACTGTGGAACAATCATGTAGATTTAGGACTTTGGGCAGATATTATGTTGGTTGCGCCTGCAACTGCAAATACCTTATCTAAAATGGCAAATGGTACTTGCGATAATCTGTTGTTAGCAACTTATTTGTCAGCGAAATGCCCAGTATATTTTGCGCCCGCAATGGATTTGGATATGTACCAACATCCATCAACAAAAACATCCTTAGAAAAATTACAAAGCTTTGGAAATCTATTAATTCCGGCTGCTAGTGGTGAACTGGCAAGTGGGTTAGTTGGGGAAGGAAGAATGGCAGAACCTGAAGATATTGTTTCATTCATCGTGAATGAGATGCATGCAAAGTTGCCATTAAAAGGAAAGAAAATTTTAATTACTGCAGGACCAACCTATGAAGCAATAGATCCTGTGCGCTTTATAGGAAATCATTCATCTGGTAAAATGGGATTCGAAATAGCGAAAGCAGCAGCAAACTTAGGCGGAGAGGTAGTATTAATTTCAGGTCCATCAAGCCAGCAGATTCAACATGCATTTATTCATAGAGTAGATGTAACTTCGGCCGAAGAAATGTATCTTGCTGCACATCAGTATTATAAAGAATCAGACATTGCAATACTTTCTGCGGCTGTTGCAGATTATAAACCAAAAAATACTGCTACACAGAAAATAAAGAAGACTACGGCAACGTTAGAGATAGCATTAGAACCTACCAAAGATATTTTAGCGTCATTAGGAGCGCTGAAAAATCAGCAGTTTTTAGTAGGTTTTGCTTTGGAAACGAATAATGAAGTTGAAAATGCAACGAAAAAAATAAAAGGCAAAAATCTAGACATGATCGTCTTAAACTCTTTACAAGATAAAGGTGCTGGTTTTGCAACGAATACAAATAAGATAACTGTTATTGATGCCAATATGAATCAAATTCCGTTTGAATTAAAATCAAAATCGGAAGTGGCAATAGATATATTGAACGAGGTTTTAAAAAGAATTGATGCGTAAATTTATTCAATTATTAGTAGTTTTTTGTTGTACACTTACAATAAGTGCACAAGAATTGAATGGGTTAGTAACGGTTAATTCAGATCAAATTTCAGGATCAAATAAACAAGTATATACCACATTGCAAACTTCTTTAACTGAATTTATCAATCAAACGCAATGGACAAATAACAATTACAAGCCACAAGAGAAGATTAATTGTGCATTTACAATTACCATCGTTAAACAAGCAAGTTCAAATCGATTTGAAGCAAATATTCAGATACAAGCTGCAAGGCCGGTTTATGGTACTTCCTATGCCACACCATTAGTAAATATTAACGACAATAATTTTAACTTCAAATACGATGAGTTTCAGCCATTAAATTATAACGAAACGAGTTTTGAATCGAATTTGATTTCTACAATTACCTATTATGTATATGTGATTTTAGGAGTTGATGCCGATACATTTAAATTAAATGGTGGAGATGCATACTACAAAAAGGCAAAGGACGTAATGCTTCTGGCGCAACAGAGTGGTGGATTGGGATGGGATGATCAAGTAGGGAAACAAAACCGGTTCTCTTTAATAGATAATTTAACATCTCCAAAACTCAGCGGTTTTAAAAATGTACTGTATTCATACCATAGACAAGGGATGGATGAGTTTTTTAGGGATAAAAACAAAGCAAAAAGCAATATTTCAAATGCTGTTTTGCAACTAGAAAATCTATATAACAAAGTAATCGGTAACTTTATACTTCGTTTTTTCTTTGATGCTAAAGCAGATGAGATTGCAACCGTTTTTTCGGATGGGCCTAGAGCAGGAAATACCACACGATTGAAAACTTTATTGCAAAGAATTTCTCCAACAAATAACGATAAGTGGCAAAAAATTAAGTAATTTTATCCTTTAAAATTTGTCAACTTGCTTACATCACTTTCCATACAAAATTACGCGTTAATAGATCAATTGTCTATTGACTTTACCAAGGGATTATCAATTATTACTGGAGAAACTGGTGCTGGTAAATCTATTTTATTGGGCGCTTTGGGTTTGGTGTTAGGAAACAGAGCAGATTCGTCTACCTTGAAGGATACTGCTAAAAAATGTGTAGTAGAAGCACAGTTGTCAATTACTCATTACAATTTAAACCCTTTTTTTGATTCGGTTGATTTAGATTATGAAGCAGAAACCATTATCAGAAGAGAGATTTTACCTTCTGGGAAGTCCCGCGCTTTTGTGAATGATACGCCTGTTACCTTGGCGGTATTAAATCAATTAAAATCTAAATTGATAGATGTACATTCGCAGCATCAAACCATGCAATTATCTGATAGTAACTTTCAGTTTTCTATTTTGGATGCATTGGCTAAGAACGATCAAAAAATTGCTTCTTACCAAAGAGGATTGAAAGAACTTACAGTCTTTAGAAAAGAAATGGAAGTCTTGCAAGCCAAACAACTGGAAGCAAACCAACAATACGATTACAACCTTCATTTATACAATGAACTGGTTGAAGCAAAACTAAAAGAAGACGAACAAAGTGTTTTAGAAGAGCGCATAGAGAGGCTAAACAATATAGAAGACATTCAATTGAATTTGTCTGAAGCCGTTCATATATCTACCACAGATGATGTTGGCTTACAGTCATCATTAAATGCCTTGGAACATAAACTACAAAATATATCCCCTTTTTCGAAAGAATACGAGGAGCTGTCTGCTAGAGTTACAAGTGTTAAGATTGAGTTTGATGATATTGTATCGGAATTAGAAAACGCGGCTGAAACTGTAGATTCGAATCCCAATGAATTAGAAGAATTGAATGATCGTTTGCAATTAATTTACAACTTGCAAAAGAAACATTATGTAAACACAATTCCAGAGTTACTAGCCATTCAAGTAGATTTAGAAGAGAAAGTTGGTCAAGTAGAAAATGCAGAAGAAATCATCAACAAAAAGCAATCTCAAATTGATGTTGTTGCAAAGAAATTGGATGAAGTAGCTGTCTTGATTTCTAAAGCTAGAGAAAAAGTGATTCCGAAATTACAAAAGCAATTAGAAGCCTTATTGTCTGAATTAGGAATGCCAAATGCACGTTTCTCGATTACAATCACTGTTGCAGAAAATTATCATATTAATGGAAAAGATAATTTAGCATTTTTGTTCTCAGCAAATAAAGGCGGAAGTTTTGGTGAACTGAAAAAAGTTGCTTCTGGTGGAGAATTGTCTAGAATTATGTTGTCTGTTAAAAAAGTATTGTCAGAAAACACACAGCTACCAACGATATTATTTGATGAAATTGATACCGGAGTTTCGGGAGAGGTTTCTAACAAAATAGCTGCCATCATGCAACAAATGTCGCAAAATATGCAAGTAATTACCATTACACATTTACCGCAAATTGCGGCAAAAGGAAATCAACATTACAAAGTATATAAAGAAGAAGTAAGTGGTGTTACCACCACAAACCTAAAACAATTGTCAGAAGATGAACGTATCGTGGAAATAGCAGAAATGTTAAGCGGTAAGAATATTTCTGACTCAGCAATTACCCATGCAAAAGAATTGTTGAATTAACGATATTTAATGTTGCAAAGATTATTAGGCCATATCGAAATGAGTTTAGAAACGATGGAGAAATCTTTCTATGATAAAAATATACCTTGGTCATTTCATAGACCTAACCAACAAGTAAAAACAAAGAACTAAAAAAATATGTACAATTTATTAAAAGGAAAAAGAGGAATTATTTTTGGCGCTTTAAACGAGCATTCAATTGCTTGGAAAGTAGCAGAAAGAGCGCATGAGGAAGGCGCAACCTTTGTATTGACAAATGCACCAATTGCAATGAGAATGGGAGCATTGAATACATTGGCTGAAAAAACAGGATCTCAAATTATTCCTGCGGATGCCACTTCGATGGAAGATTTAACAAACTTGGTTGAAAAATCAATGGAGATCTTAGGTGGGAAAATAGATTTTGTGCTACATTCAATTGGAATGTCTGTAAACGTGCGTAAAGGACGTCATTATACAGATTCTAAATACGACTTCACCACCAAAGGATGGGATGTTTCTGCGGTTTCATTTCATAAAGTAATGAATGTATTGTATAATAAAAACGCTATGAATGCGTGGGGAAGTATAGTTGCATTGACCTATATGGCTTCACAACGAGTTTTTCCAGATTATAATGATATGGCAGATAATAAAGCTTATTTGGAGAGCATTGCTCGTAGTTTTGGATACTTTTTTGGACGCGATCAAAAAGTACGTGTAAACACCATTTCGCAATCGCCGACACCTACAACAGCAGGGAGTGGCGTAAAAGGATTTGATGGGTTTATTAAGTACGCCGAAGAAATGTCGCCGCTTGGAAATGCCACGGCAGCAGATTGTGCAGATTATACCATTTCCATGTTCTCTGATTTGACAAAGAAAGTAACCTTACAAAACTTATTTCACGATGGAGGGTTCTCTAATGTTGGCGTAAGTGATAAAGTGATGGATACATTTACAGAAGACTAAAAAATAATTTTAATACATCAAAATGCAAATCGTTTCGGTTTGCATTTTTTATGCGTTTTTAATGGATAAGATAGCAATAATAGAAAATGAAATAGCTGCGTTAAGAAATCAATTAACGAATCATGAATTGTATAATTCCTTGGAGAAAATAGACGATATTCAGCTGTTTATGGAGTCTCATGTATTTGCAGTATGGGATTTTATGTCGCTTTTAAAAGCACTACAAGAAAAATTGACCTGTGTTAGATTGCCGTGGGTGCCTAGTGAAAACCCAATTTTGGCACGATTTATAAATGAAATTGTTCATGGAGAAGAAAGTGATGTTAATGAACTAGGAGAACCAAAAAGTCATTTTGAAATGTACCTAGAAGCAATGCATCAAATTGGCGCGAATACGCGTGAAATGTCTAAATTTATTTCTGAAATAAAATCAGGGAAGCCAGTGGGTGAAGCACTTGATTTAATGGATATTCCAACAGAAGTTGCTGACTTTGTGAAATTCACGTTTCAGGTCATAGAAACCAATAAAACGCATGTTATTGCTTCTTGTTTTACATTTGGAAGGGAAGATTTAATTCCGGATATGTTTTTGGAAATTGTAAAAAAATCAGAAAAAGAAGATAGTAAAGAGTATACTAAATTACGTTATTATTTAAAAAGGCATATAGAATTGGATGGAGACGAACATGGCCCATTGTCTTTAAAAATGATTCAAGAATTATGTGGTGATGATGCTCATAAATGGCAAGAAGTATTAGATTATGCTAAAGAATCATTGCAAAAACGGATTGAATTGTGGAATGGAATTACAAAAAAAATACACGCAGAATCGCTGGTAAATGTGTAGTCTATTGTAGTACTTGAAATAAAAATAGAAAATGCAAATCGTTTGGATGTGCATTTTTTGTTTACATTAGCAAAAACCGAATTCATGTTAGGATTAAGAACAACTATTTATAAAGTGCCAGATTTGAAAAAAGCAGCAGATTGGTACCAACGTGTTTTTGAAACCAAGCCGTATTTTGTTGAACCGTTTTATGTTGGATTTAGCATTAAGGGCTACGAATTAGGTTTGTTACCCGAAGAAGGAGATACCGCTAAATCAGACAATGTAATGAGCTATTGGGGCGTTGAAAAAATAGATGAAGTGTATCAACGATTTTTAGATGCTGGAGCTATTTCACACGAAAAACCGACCAATGTTGGTGGAGAAATAATGGTTGCATCTGTAAAAGACCCTTGGCAAAATGTCATCGGAATAATCTACAATCCAGAATTTAATAAACCTGTTTAAATTGGAATTGAAATTCTCTATTATTGTTCCTGTATATAATCGTCCTAAAGAAATTGACGCGTTATTAGAAAGCTTTACGAAGCAAGAATTCCCTGATGATTTTGAGGTGTTGATTATTGAAGATGGATCTTCAGAAAAAAGTGATGCCATTGTTGAAAAATATAAAGAACAGCTTGATTTAAAATATTACTTCAAAGAAAATACAGGAGCGGGAGTAAGCAGGAATTTTGGAATGCAACTGGCAACAGGTAATTATTTTATCATTCTAGATTCTGATGTGCTCGTTCCAAGCCACTATTTATTGGCAGTATCTCGCGCATTACACGAAAACTATACAGACGCTTTTGGAGGTCCAGATGCGGCACATGAGAGCTTTACACCCTTGCAAAAAGCAATAAACTATTCGATGACTGCAGTTTTAACAACAGGCGGAATTCGTGGAAAGAAAAACGCAGTAGGGAAATTTCAACCAAGAAGTTTCAATCTAGGGCTGTCTCAGGCAGCATTTAGAAAGACCAATGGTTTCTCTAAATTAAAAGTAGGCGAAGACATCGATTTGACCTTTCGTTTGTGGGAACAAGGTTTTGAAACCCAATTAATAGAAAATGCCTTTGTATATCACAAGCGTAGAAGCACTTTGAAGCAATTTTTTAAACAAACTTTTGCTTTTGGTACTGCAAGGCCACAATTAAATAAACGCTATCCAGAAACAGCGAAATTGACGTATTGGTTTCCTTCTTTATTTATAATGGGATTTGACATTAGTTTAATTGCTACCTTCTTTGGAATTTGGCAATTGTTGGCCTTTTACGGAGGTTATTTCCTTTTGATTTTTATAGACTCATTAGTGCAAAATAAAAAAGGCAGTGTTGCTTTTTTAAGTGTGGTAACTACTTTTACACAACATTTAGGTTATGGGTTGGGTTTTTTAGAATCTAAATTTTTCAAAAAATAAAAGCCCTCAATTTCTTGAGAGCTTTATAATAATTGTACTAAATTATATTATTTTTCTGGATTCAAAACACCTAATATATACCCTTTAGTTAAGTATTTTTTAGCCACATGTTGAATGTCTTTTACTGTTAAGGCGTTCAATTGTGTTTCAAAAGAAGAAAAATCTGAGGCATCATTGCTCTGATAATCTATATTTTTAATCAGATTTAACCAAAATCTATTTTTCTTTAAACTTTCCTTGTATTCGATTATTTGTGCTTTTTTAGTTTTCATCAAGTCCTCATTCGTAGGGCCATTTTTTACAATGTCTGCAATTTGAGCAAGACTAATGTTTTTAAGTTTTTCTACATTTTCAGGGGCACATGGAAAAGAAATACTAAAATTATACCTTCCATAAGGAAATTTACTAATACTTCCTCTTGTTCCAGAAGAGTACACGCCAGCTTCTTGTTCTCTTAGTTTTTCAATTAATTTAATACTAACAATCTCTCCTAAGCTTTTAAAAGCAAGTGCTTCTTTCTTATTGTAAGAAGTTTCTCCCATGTATTGAATACGAACATTACTTTTAGGGTCTTTTCCTTTTGTTACTGTTTTGTTATGAAAGCCTTTTAAAGGTCTAAAAGAACTTACTTTATACGTTTCTTTTGAGTTTTTTCCAGGCAAGCTAGCAATATACTTCATGGCATATTCGGCCAACTTTCGTTCATTGATATTTCCTACAAAGTAAAAATTAAAGTCACCTGCATCAGCAAAGCGCTCTAAGTATTTTTTATGGGCTAAGTTGTAATCAGCAGCATCGTATTTTTCGGGTGTTGGAAACCCAGAATAACGCGCGTTTTTCGCATTCATAAAGTCGCCCATTTCTTTTTGAAAAAAGAAATTTGGACTTGCCAATAAGTTTCCTAAAAAACTTTTTTGTTTGTTTGTAAATGAACGAAAAGCTTTTTCATCTTTATTTAAAGAAGTAAAATACAAATGGGTTAATTGAAACAAGGTTTCTAAATCTTTAGGAGATGCAGAACCATTAAAACCTTCACTATACGCTCCGATAAAAGGGCGTACACTTGCTATCTTACCAGACATCATTTTTTTCAAATCTGTTTTTGAAAAGTTATTCACTCCGGCTTCAGTTAATGCGCCGTTTGCAAATACAGTTGCTTTTAACTCTTCATCAGAATACAAAGAGGTACCTCCAAAGCTATAGGCAGAAAATAAAATTTCATCATTTTTAAAGTCTGTTTTCTTATAGGTAATCTTTGCGCCATTACTTAAGGTGTATGTTTTTGTTCCTAGCTGGTCATTTTTTGTAAAACCTACAATAGTTCCAGTTGCTGGCAAGGTTGTAACTAAAGAACTTGCCACTACCTTGTCTTCGTATGGTTTAAGTGTTTTGGTTTTTACATTTTTTAGAGCATCAGTAACTTGTTGCTCTGTAACTACTTTTTTAGGACCTGTAATTACTACCACACGATTATCATCATGTAAATAGTTTTTAATCACGCCATTTACATCAGCTAATTGAATGCTTGGTAATAGTTGTTTTTGCGTTTTAAACTCCCAAGAAATCCCAGGAATTGGCTCTTGTACCAAATAGTTATTTACATATTGTCCAATAATTCTATTAGACTGTCTTTTATCGCTGTTTTTAAAAGCTGTTTCTAAACGAGAAATCACGTTCTTTTTTGCTCTATCTAATTCTCCTTGTTTAAAACCGTAACGTTTTACGCGCTCGTTTTCATCAAGCAAGGCTTCAAATCCTTTTAATTGTCCATCGGCACTTGTGGTTGCTACAGATTGGTAGGCATTTTTACTTCTTGCCCAAGTTCCGCCATGGTAACTAAATCCAAATACAAATGGTGGGTTTTCTAGATCTCTCAATTCACTTAAACGATTGTTAATCATTTGGGTAAACAATGATTTGATCATGGAGTTTTTATAATCTAAAATAGTCACATTGGGAGTTGCATTTCCATGATCCTTATACATTAACTGTACTCTAGAAAATGGAGATTCTTTATCAGATTCAATAGCAATAAAAGTTTCTTTATGATTTTTTAATGGAGCAACTTTTCTTTCACGAGGTTTTTTTGCCTTCGGTATTTTTCCAAAATGACTTTTTATCTTTGCTTCTAGCTGAGCAACATCAACATCTCCAACAGCAATTACTGCCATTAAATCTGGACGATACCAGTCTTTATGAAAACGACGTATACTTTTATGTTTAAATTTCTCGATACTTTCTTTTGTCCCAATTGGAAGACGGTTTGCATATTTTGAACCGTACAATACTTTTGGCAAATACTTCTCTAACATACGACTATTTGCATCACTTCGAGAACGGTATTCTTCTAAAACAACACCACGCTCATCATCAATATCTTTACCTTTAAGCAAAGCACCATGTGCCCAATCTTCTAAAATTTGAAAACCTTTTTCTAATTTTTCTTCATTGTCACTTGGTATTGGTAAGATATAAACAGTCTCATCAAACCCTGTATACGCATTTAGGTGGGCTCCAAATTTAACACCAATAGATTGCAGGTAATCTACCAATTCATTTTTTTGAAAGTTTTTTGTACCATTAAAATTCATATGCTCCATAAAGTGAGCCAGGCCTAATTGATCTTTATCTTCTAAAATTGAACCTGCATTTACGACCAAACGAAGCTCAACTTTATCGGCTGGTTTTCCATTGTTTTTAATGTAGTACGTTAATCCATTTGATAGTTTTCCTATTTTAACAGAAGGGTCTATCGGTATTTTAGGACCGTTGATGTCAACTTTTGTGGTTAATGCAGTTTTTTCTTGTGCATTTGTGCTGTAAATAAAAAGCACAGTCAATAATAGCAATACTGTTTTCTTCATAGTAATTATTTTTAATTTAACTACTAATATAGTGTTTTTACATTAAAACTAAAGTATTAGTTGAAGTTTTTAGAAATTCCATATTGCTAGAATTGGATATATGTATGTTGTTGTATTGCAGTTATTTAAAGGATGATAATTTATTTAAACTCTTTATAGTTAAATCATTCAAGTTTTTTTCTCCAGTCTTAAATTCGATGGTTACTTCCTTATTAGGTACTAAATCAAAGAAATTATCTGAGAAGTGCCCTTTGTGTTTTGTAAACAAAAAGACCTCTTTATGCAAGACAACACTCTTTAAAGTGATGGTAAAACCAGTGTCCGATTTTGTAATCGTTTTGGAAATGTCTCCTTTTAATAATTTTAGATGTTTTGGTTTTTCTAAAAAGAATAGGGAATTCCATTTATTGAATGTTGTAACCAAAACCAACCTTGTTTTATCATAACTATGTAGGGGTAATTGATAAAAAACTTTGCTAGAATTTGGTGGTATAGTCACTTTTTTACTGTCCGACCAAACTTCATTTCCTTTAAAATCTTGTAGCGCTAGTTCTAAATTACCTTCTATGCTTTCAAAGCTATCATTGATGATAAATGTATGGACAGTATCTTGTTGTTTTCTTGATGAAATTAGTACGTTTTCGAAAGACTTTTTTGCTTTGTATTGCAATGCTTTCCAGTTTCCAAAATAATCGATACTAGACCAAGAAATAGCGGGCCAACAATCATTTAATTGCCAAAACAACGTTCCCATATTATATGGTTTTGCTCTTCTGTGTGCTTCAATACCCATGGTTATTCCTTTGGCTTGTACCAATTGACTTACATAGGCATAATCAGCATCATTTGTAGGAATGTTGTAATCACGTTGCATGTATTCTTTCATCAACTGAAAACCTCTCGAGTGTTTTTGATGCGATTGAATTGCAGCTGTTTTTAAATCAATTGTCTCGCTTTGGTTAATGTGTCTTAAAGTTTCATAACTCGGAAAAGACTGAAAGCCATATTCGCTCATAAATCGTGGTACTTTTTCTTCAAAATGTTCAAAAGGAGCCGCATCATGCCAAACCCACCAATCGTGTGCATCGCCCTCAAATTCGTATTTTGGATTCCCCCTGCCGTATTTTGGAGAGCTTTCCCAATAGTTAATTTCTGTATGTAAATTAGCAACTGTTTTGGGTAAAATGTTTGAAAATACTGCTTGGTAATCTTTCCAAATGGCAGTTTTTTCCTTTTCACTTCTATTTGCTTGCCAGCCCCAACGATTCCAGCCTTCTGCATTTTCATTATTTCCACACCATAAGGCAATTGAAGCATGATTTCTTAATCTTGTTACTTGTTCAATAGCTTCTTGTTGCACATTTTCTAAAAATGCGGGATCCCCAGGATACATCGCACAGGCGAACATAAAGTCTTGCCAAACTAGAATTCCTTTTTCATCGCAGAGATCATAAAAAATATCATTCTCATATATTCCACCTCCCCAAACACGTAACATATTCATATTAGCATTGGTGACGTCAGCTAAGAGTTTCTCATAATGCGCATCGGTTACCTTGTTTTGAAAACTATTTTGCGGAATGTAGTTGGCACCTTTCATATACACCGGTTTTCCATTCAATTCAAAATGAAAAGTAGCACCCTTATCGTCGGTGTCGGTAATAAGTTTAATGGTTCTAATGCCTTTTTTAATAGATTTTTTGTCTTTGATAACGTTATTCTCTATCAGTTGAAAATCGAATCGGTATAAAAACGGTGTTCCTAAATTATGTGTCCACCAAAGTTTAGGACTTTTAATATCAAAGGGCATCGTATAGGTATGTCTTCCTTTTTTTAGTGCGATATGCTTCGCATATGACTGTTTGTTTGCGGTGATAAATATATTTACATTTTTATCTGAAAGACTTTCAATAGTGAATTCTATTTCAAAATTTGCGTTTTCAGAAGTTACTTTTTGTTGATTGATATAAATGTCATCAAATTGAATTCCATTCCATGATCTCAATTTTACGGCTTTCCAAATTCCAGCAGTATTTAATTTTGGCCCCCAATCCCAACCATATTGAAATTGTGCTTTACGGGTATATATACGTTTACCTTCGGGTAATTTATAGGGATTGTTTTTTTCTTTTTCTGTCTCAATCTTATCAGTATTCGTAAAGACAATTCGCAGCTCATTTACCTTCTTGGCCTGTTCTTTTATGTTTAGGGTATAACTTCTAAAGGCATTATTTGTTGTTAATAATAATTGGTTGTTTACATATACTTTTGCGTAGGTGTCTACCCCTTCGAAAGTAATTGCTATAAACTCTTTTTTCAATTCATCTTCAGAGATGTTAAATGTCGTTTTGTATTCCCAATTTTTAGTAGCAACCCACTGTACTTTTTCTTCGTTGGTTTTAATAAACGGATCTGGAATTACTTTATGATGTAATAGATCTGTGTATACATTACCAGGCACGGATGCAGATTTCCAATCTGGGACATCACTAGATCTAAATTCCCAATTTGAATGGATTTCTTGTTCAACAGGAGTGTCTTTACGTGTTTTTGAACAACCAATAATGCTGGTTAGGACAATACCTAATATAATAAGTTTAGTTTTCATTTGAAAGGATGGCTATGCAGTCTTTAATTTTTTGAATATCTGAAGTGGCTAATTGCGTTTCATCGAAATGCTTGTGGCTATTCATTGAGATTCGTGGGGTATTAATGGTATTGATTTGTGTAGATGCGGATAAATGTACTTCTTTAAAACCATTTTCTTGAAATAATTTAATATTCGAAACGTTAATTCCGCCACCTGGCATAATTTCAATGTTACTCGCATTGTTCCACTGTATTAAATGATTAATTCCTTTTTCAGCAGCTGTTTCTTGCCCAGAAGTTAGTATTCTTTGAACACCAATGTTTGCTAGTTTTTTAATGGCTGTTGATGGATTTAACACCCAATCGAAAGCTCTGTGGAATGTGAAGTTCATAGGGCTAGCAAGCGCCACCAACTCTTGGGTTCTTTCAATATCTATGGTGTTATCTTTAAATAACACACCAGAAACAATTCCGGCAACACCCAACTCTTTACAAAGTAGTATGTTCTCTTTCATAATTTCAAATTCAGCCTCAGAAAAGGTGAAATCTCCAGATCTAGGGCGAATCAACACATGCACAGGAATTGTCAATTCATTCATGACTTTTTTAAGCAAACCATAGGAAGGTGTAATGCCTCCAATGGCCAATTCAGAACACAATTCTATTCTATTGGCTCCCGCTTTTTCTGCATTGATGGCAGATTGGTATGAGTTGGCACAAATTTCTATATACATAGTTTCATATTTGTCACATCGAGTGATTTTGAGTTTTTTCTCAAAATTGTATCGAGCTATTTTTGGGTACTGTTCTCGATACAAAATTCTTTCAGAATTTCACTCGAACTGGCAGGTCGTTACTCTACAATAATCTCATCAATAAACAACCAAGCTCTATGGCCAGCACCTTGTTTTCCTTCTGGAATTACCCCGTAATTTGGAATAGTAATAATCATTGAGTTTGCTTTTAATTCTTTAAACGCAATGTTATACGTTACTAATAACGAGTCACTATTTTTAATTTGATTTAAATAGTTAACGGTTTTCCCATTTTTTAACTTAAAGCTAAAATCAATCTCTTTCGGTGCATAAATCCATTGCCCATTCCCATTATGAAAACGCATAGAAATCGACTTAATTTCTGTTTCTTTTTCTAAATCAATGGTAATTTCTACATCCTTTCCATCAAAACCCAACCATTCTTTATCTCCATATCTTTTGTTATTGCCAGAAATTCCGTTGATCAATGCTTTTGTACCGCCAGCATTGTACTTTAAACTTGGCGCAACCGATAAACTAATTTTTTTCCCCACTGCTTTGTGTGTCGTAATCGTTTCAGAAAAGACACTGCTAATTATTTTTGTGGCATTAAAACTAGCTGCGGTTATGGTGGACGATTTTTCGATAGAAATTGGTCCAGTATATAAAGGAGCGTCAATAGTAGGGCTTGTTCCATCTGTGGTATACCGAATAGATTCATCTTTAGATGAAGCCTCTAATGTATAGGTAAGTCCTTCTTTATTTGTATTTAATTTTCCTGATATTTCATACAAGTGATTCGCGTAATTCACATCTCGTATGTCCAATCTTTTTTGATATTGAATCAACCTGCTTTTAAATGATTCGTAGTTTTTATTTGCTGTTTTTGACCACACAACCTCACTCAAGGCAATCATTCTAGGAAAGGCCATATATTCAACCTTATCTTCTGTTTGCATGTATTCTGTCCATACATTTCCTTGGGCACCCAATACATATTTCGCTTCTTCTTTTGTTAGTTCGGCGGGAATTGGGTTAAAGCTATATACTTTTTCTAAGGGTAAAAATCCACCAATAGCAACCGGCTCATCTTCGTTGGTAGATTGATAGTGATCAAAATAACAATGAGAACCAGGAGTTAAAATCACGTCGTGATGTTGTTTAGCAGCAGTTACTGCTCCTTTAATACCTCTCCAAGACATTACCGTAGCATTTGGAGCCAAGCCTCCTTCTAAAATTTCATCCCAACCAATAATTTGTTTTCCTTTGGAGTTGATGTATTTTTCCATTCTGGTGATAAAATAACTCTGTAATTCATGTTCGTCTTTTAAACCTTCCTTTTTGATGAGTTTCTGGCAGTTTGCACAAGTTTTCCAATTGGTCTTTGGTGCTTCATCTCCACCAATATGAATGTATTTACTTGGAAACAATTCCATTACTTCGTCCAAAACATCTTCTAAGAAGTTAAACGTAGCTTCTTTGGTACAATAAATATCATCAAATACACCCCATTTTGTAGCCACATCAATTTGCTTGCCAGTACATCCTAATTCAGGGTATGCACTAATTGCTGCCACAGAATGCCCAGGCATTTCAATTTCTGGAATAACATCAATTTGTCTTTCTGAAGCGTATTTTACAATGTCTTTTACTTGTTCTTGGGTATAGTACCCTCCATATTTCTTTCCATCATATTTTTGAGGTTGATCACTATAATGACCAATCAAGGTTTCTTTTCTGTAAGCAGCAATCTCATTTAATTTTGGGAATTTTTTAATTTCAATTCTCCAGCCCTGGTCTTCTGTTAAATGCCAATGAAAAGTGTTCATCTTTAACATGCTCATCATGTCAATATATTTTTTGATAAAGTCAACAGAGAAGAAATGGCGGCCTACATCTAAATGCATTCCTCTATATTTAAATTGAGGTGCATCTTTAATTTCTAAATTTTGAACGGCAACTTCTGTGTTTTCATAAGTTCCATTTTCAAACTGAACAGGTAATAACTGACGTAAGGACTGTACGCCGTAAAAGGCACCCGTTGGCGAATTTGCCGCAATTGTAATTCCATTGGTAGAAACAGTTAATTCATAGCCCTCAGAATTGGTAAGTTTTTCATCTTTTACAAATGAAATTTTATGAGCCGACTCGGTTGTTTTTAATTTAATTGTACTTCCATTTTCTATATACCCTTTTAAGAAGGCAGCAACCTGTTTAAAATCGTTTTCAAAAACAAGTTGTGTGTCATTATTTAACATAAAACTTCCTTCAGAAATATTTTGAGATACTGGAATTGGAAGAATTGCGGGTTTTATTGGATCATTTTTTTGCAGATTACATGACGTATGTAGTAAAATTAATGTCGTGCATAGAATGATTCGTGTTGTTCGTCTAAAAATACTCATAAAACAGTAGGTTGATTATCGTTATCTTGCTAATTTAGACAAAAAAATAAACCAAACTCAACATGAAAAAATATTTTTTATTAGCGCTAATATCTAGTGGTTTTTTAATAAGTTCTTGTACCAATCAACCAGAAATTATTGCGGCAAAAAAAGATAGAAAGTTAATAGAGTATGTAAATCCATTTATAGGAACAGGAGGTCACGGACATACCTATCCTGGAGCAACCATGCCATTTGGTATGATGCAGTTGAGCCCAGATACGCGATTAGAAGGTTGGGATGGATGTTCTGGATATCATTACACCGATTCTGAGATTTATGGATTTTCCCATACACACCTAAGTGGAACAGGTGTTTCAGATTACGGAGATATCTTATTAATGCCAACTAATAAGGTGGTATTTAATAATGGAGCTGATGGTAAAGAAGGCTATAAATCAACATTTAGTCACGAGAAAGAAATTGCAGAACCTGGCTATTATAAAGTACATTTAGAAGATACTAATATTGATGTTGAATTAACTGTTTCAGAACGAAGTGGTAAACATAAATATGCCTTTTCAGAAGGAGCAAAGCAAGTAATTATTCTAGATTTAGAGCATAGGGATCAAGTATTAGATTCAAAATTAAAGATCAACTCGAATACAGCCGTTTCAGGGCACCGATTTTCTAATGCATGGGCAACAGATCAACGATTGTATTTTGATATGTTGTTTTCAAAGCCTTTTACGAAAGTTACTTTTTTAGATGATAAGAAAGAAGGTAAGAAAGTAAAAGCAGCCTTTGAGTTTGATGCTTCTACTGGAAATGTTGTGGAGGTAACAATTGGTATTTCTGCAGTTGATGAAGAAGGAGCATTACATAACTGGCAACTAGAAATAGGCAATAAATCTTTTGCAGACATCAAAACTAATGCACAAGCCGTTTGGGAAAAACAATTGGATAAGATTGTCGTTGAATCAGAAGATTTTGATTATAAAACCAATTTCTATACTAGTTTATACCACACCATGATCGCGCCAAATTTATACCAAGATGTAGACGGGCGTTATAGAGGAATGGATATGAAAGTGCACGAATCTAAAGAGCACACACATTATACCGTATTTTCTTTATGGGATACCTATAGAGCAGCACATCCTTTATATACTATTATAGAGCAAGACAGAACCAACGATTTTATAAAAACGTTTATCACCAAATATGAGAATGGCGGAATTATGCCTATTTGGGATTTAGCAGGGAATTATACCGGTTGTATGATTGGATATCATGCCGTACCAGTGATTGCAGATGCCTATTTAAAAGGAATCAGGGGCTATGATGTTGATAAAGCTTTTGAAGCAATGAAACATTCGGCAACCAGAGATAAATTAGGACTAGACTCGTATAAAAGTGTTGGATTTATTCCAGTTGAAAAGGAAAGCGAATCGGTTTCTAAAACCTTAGAATATGCCTATGACGATTGGACCATTGCACAAATGGCAAAAGCCTTGAATAAAAAGGAAGACTATAAAAACTTTACAGAAAGAGCACAACAATATAAAAACGTATACGATCCAGCTTCTCAGTTTATGAGAGGTCGTTTTAGAAATACCTGGTTTGCACCTTTTGATCCGTACGAAGTAAACTTTAATTATACAGAAGCAAACTCTTGGCAATACAGTTTTTATGTGCCGCAAGATGTGTCTGGGTTTATCAAATTATTAGGAGGAAAAGACAAATTAGAAGGGCAATTAGACAAACTATTTGTTGCAGAAGATAAAACTTCTGGACGTCACCAAGTAGATATTACAGGATTGATAGGACAGTATGCACACGGAAACGAACCAAGTCATCATATGGCGTACTTGTATAACTTCGTTAACAAGCCGTATAAGACACAAGAAAAAATTAGACAGATATTAACTGAGTTATATACTAATGAGCCAGACGGAATCTCTGGAAACGAAGATTGTGGACAAATGAGCGCTTGGTATATTCTAAGTTCTATGGGATTCTATTCAGTAACGCCAGGGTCTAACGAATATATTATTGGAGCACCATTATTTAATAAAGCATCTATTAATTTAGAAAATGGGAAGGTATTTACCATTACAGCAAATGGTGTTTCTGATGTAAATAAATATATTAAATCTGTGAAATTGAATGGTACAGATCACGCGTACTCCTATTTAAAACATGCAGATATTGTAAACGGTGGAAGTCTAGAATTTGAAATGACAGACAAACCATCAGATTGGGGAACGGCAAACGAAAATATTCCGGTAACAGAAATAAAAGAACACATTATTGTATCGGCGCCATTTATTGCAAGTGGAGATATTGCTTTTAAAGGAAGTACAGAAGTTACCTTAGGTTCTGTAGATGCAGATAAGAAAATTATGTATGCCTTGGATGGTACTTTTAAAGAATACACTGAGCCATTTATAGTTTCAGAAAAAAGTGATTTACAAATGTATGCGCAACGTGGTGATCAAAAAAGTGCCACCATTACAACAGCGTTTTTTAAGATTGATCCAAACTTAACAGTGACCCTTAAAAACCAATATGCAAACCAATACAATGGAGGTGGACCAAATGCCTTAATTGATGGAATTGTAGGTGCTGAAGATTTTAGAACAGGAACATGGCAGGGATATTCTGATGTAGACTTAGTAGCAGTTGTAGATTTAGGAAAAGTAAAAACATTGAACTCATCGAACATTAGCTTTTTAGAAGATCAACGATCTTGGATTTTTCTACCAACCAATGTGAGTTGTTATATTAGTAACGATAATAAGAGTTTTACGAAAGTGTCATCGCAAAAAGTAGCCGCAACAAAACCAGCTGCCCATGTGAGTATGAAAAATGTCGCTTTCAATTTAAAAGGAAAGAAAGCGCGGTACGTAAAAATAGTAGCGAAGAAATTAGGGGTCTTACCAACCTGGCATTTAGGGTACAAACACGATGGGAGATCTTGGTTGTTTGCAGATGAAATTGAAATTAAATAAATGTTATTCCTGCATAAGGAGTCCATCAATAAATAAAAACAATGCTTAAAAAACTAACACTAGCAATTATCACCGTCATTTTTGTGAGCTGTAATTCTGATTCTGGTACCTCGAAAAAAACGAGAACAACCAATAAGGACTTTGCGAAATATGTAAACCCAATGATAGGTACCAGTAAAATGGGACACGTCTATCCTGGTGCAACTGCTCCTTTCGGAATGGTACAATTGAGCCCGCAAACCAACTTTGAAGTCATGTTTAAAGAGGGGAGATACAACTCTAAAACCTATGAGTATTGTGCAGGGTATCAATATAGAGATACCACAATAGTAGGTTTTGCACATACCAATTTGAGCGGAACTGGACATTCTGATTTAGGAGATTTATTAGTAATGCCAACCCTTGGTGAATTGGTTTTAGATCCAATTAAAACAGCAGGTGGAAAAAAAGGATTCTATTCTAAATTTTCTCATGAAAATGAAACTGCCAAAGCAGGATATTATAAAGTTGATTTAGAAGATTACAAGATTAAAGCAGAGTTAACAGCAACAGAAAGAGTAGGGTTTCATCAATACACATTTCCAAAATCTTCAGAAGCACATATCTTGTTAGATTTGGTGTACAATGTATATCATCATGATAATAAAAATGTGTGGACATTTTTGCGTGTAGAAAATGATTCTACAGTAACTGGATATAGACAAACCAAAGGTTGGGCACGTACTAAAAAAGTATTTTTTGCTATCAAGTTTTCAAAAGCATTTAAAAGTTACGGACATCAGAAATATGATAAACAGACCTATACTGGTTTTTATGGGCGTTTTAATGAGAAAGAAAACTTTCCGGAAATGGCAGGAAAAGATATCAGAGCTTATTTTAATTTTGATACAGAAGCAGGGGAGAAAATTCAGATGAAGTTTGCACTATCTCCTGTGAGTACTGCTGGAGCGATGAAAAACTTAGAAGCAGAAGTGCCACATTGGGATTTTGATAAAACAAAAAATGAAACCCAGCAAAAATGGGATCAAGAGTTGTCTAAAATTGAAGTAGAAACCATTGAAGAATCTCAGAAAGAAACCTTTTACACCGCCTTGTACCACACCATGCTAAGTCCAATTATATATGAAGACGTAGATGGAAAGTATAGAGGGTTAGATCAAAATATTCACGAATCTAAAGGATTTACAAACTACACCATTTTCTCTTTGTGGGATACCTATAGAGCCTTGCATCCATTGTTTAATGTGATTCAGCAAGAACGCAATAACGACATGATCAAATCGATGTTGGCGCATCAAGAAGAAAGTGTTCATAATATGTTGCCAATTTGGTCGCATTATGCCAATGAAAACTGGTGTATGATTGGGTATCATGCCACCTCTGTAATTGCAGATGCTGTGGTAAAAAATGTAGGAGACTTTGATCAAAAACAAGCCTTAAAAGCATCGGTAGAAACAGCCAATGTTTCTTATTTTGATGGCTTGGGAGATTATATCAAATATAAATATGTACCAGATGATAAAAGTCATTCGTCGGTTTCTAAAACCTTAGAATTGGCCTACGATGATTGGACAATCGCACAAATTGCAAAAAGTGTAGGTGATGAAAAAACCGAAAAGACATTCTTAGAAAGATCAGAATATTACAACAATGTATTTAATCCGATAAATGGCTATATGAGTCCGAAGTTATCAAACGGAAAATTCAGAAAAAACTTTAATGCCTTAGATACCCATGGTCAGGGGTTTATTGAAGGGAACGCATGGAATTATGGTTTGTATGTGCCACATCAATTAGATAAAATGGTAAAAATGATGGGCGGAAAAGAACGCTTTTCACAGCATTTAGATTCGTTGTTTACCATGGAATTAGATGATAAATACATCGCCAAGCACGAAGACATTACCAGAGATGGAATTATTGGGAATTATGTGCATGGAAATGAACCAGGGCATCACATTCCGTATTTATACAATTGGACAGGGAAAGCATATAAAACACAAGAACGTGTACGAATGATTATGGATACCATGTATGGTCCAGGTGTTGAAGGCTTGTGTGGAAACGATGATGCCGGGCAAATGAGTGCTTGGTATATTTTTAGCAGTTTAGGTTTTTATCCTGTAACCCCAGGATCAGATCGATATGCATTGGGAAGTCCAAATGTTAAAAATGCAATCCTGAATTTAGAAAATGGAAATACCTTAAAAATACAAACGATAAACCAAGCTAAGGAAAATGTCTATGTTAAATCATTAAAAATCAATGGTAAAACTATTGAAAGAAATTATATATTGCATAGCGAAATTATGAATGGCGGAACTTTTGTATTTGAAATGAGTTCAAAACACTAATAAAATAAGATCTCGATTGCGCTCTCCTGTCGATAGACCCCTTAATGTCGACACCATGGGTGCTTTTGAGATTATTTTTTTAAACAATATATAGATAGCTCTACATGAAAAGAAGAAATTTTTTAAAAAGTGCATCCCTAACTGGATTGGGTTTGGCGGTTGCACCAACGCTTAGCTCTTGTGCTACAGAAGCTGAAAAAGATCAAAAAACAACGATGTCTGGTAAGACTGTTGTACCCGTTGTGGTGGCCACTTGGCGTTTTCACAATGCAACAAAAGCAGCTTGGGAAGTCTTAGAAAAAGGAGGTGAATCTATAGATGCTATTATAGCAGGTTGTAGGGTAGAAGAAGCAGATTTGAAAAATACTACGGTTGGAAATGGCGGCGCACCAGATAGAGACGGAAATGTAACATTAGATGCCTGTATCATGAACAAGGATGGTGGTTATGGAGCGGTGGTGTGTATGGAGAATATTGCGCATCCAATCTCTGTGGCTCGAAAAGTTATGGAAGAAACACCACATGTATTATTAGCAGGAAAAGGTGCCGAGCAATTTGCCGTTGAACAAGGATTTAAAAGAGAAAATCTGTTAACTGAAGCATCTAAAAAAGCTTGGGAAAAATGGAAAGTAACATCAGAATACAAACCGATTATCAATATAGAAAATCATGATACTATAGGCATGCTGGCCATTGATAAACATGGTGATATTTCTGGAGGTTGTACTACTAGCGGAATGGCCTATAAAATGGCGGGTAGAGTAGGGGACTCAGCAATAATTGGTTCTGGATTATTTATAGATAATACCATTGGTGGAGCTACTGCAACCGGAATGGGCGAAGAGGTGTTAAAAACAGTTGGGTCTTATTTAATTGTTGAATTAATGCGCCAAGGAAGAACCCCACAAGAAGCCTGTGAAGAAGGTGTGAAAAGAATTGTTGAATCGAATCCAAACTATAACAATTTTCAAGTAGGCTATGTAGCCATCAATAAAAAAGGAGAATCTGGTTGTTATTGTATACATGGAGGTTTTGGAATTAGCAAATACCAAGAAGGAAAGCAAACCTATGTAGAATCTGGGTCTTATATAAAGAAAGTGTAAAAAAATAGTTACAAAGCAGCAAAGAGTCTAAGTAGTAACGTTTAGCATAGTAAAATTTAAAGTAAAAAATAGTAACCAAAAAGCAACCAATTAATGAGTACCTCAACCAACAAATCTTACAAAAGTGCCTTTATATTTTTAACTATTTTATTCTTTCTCTGGGGATTTATTACCGTGTTGGTAGATTCATTAATCCCGAGATTGAAAGATGTTTTTGAAATGTCCTATGCGAAAACGGTACTCGTTCAATTTGCTTTTTTTGTGGCTTTCTTTGTGTTCTCGTTACCAGCAGGACTTATTTTATCAAAAATAGGGTATAAAAAAGGTATTGTATTGGGATTGGTTACCATGGCTTTGGGCTGTTTGTTATTTTACCCAGCCGCAGAGCACAGATTGTTCTCGGTGTTTTTAATAGGGTATTTTACGTTGGCAGGAGGTATTACTATTTTACAAGTAGCAGCAAATCCGTTTGTAGCTTTGTTAGGTAGCGAAGAAGGCGCATCGAGTAGATTGAATTTGTCACAGGCCTTTAATTCCTTGGGAACTACCATTGCACCTGTTGTTGGTGCTTTGTTCTTATTGAGTGATTCGGTAAAATCTTCTGAAGAGATTACAGCTTTAACTGATACACAAAAAAACGATTATTACATAGCGGAAGCGGCAACCGTACAAACCCCTTTTTTACTAATTGCAGGTTTTATATTGGCCTTGGCACTAGTATTCTTTTTTATAAAGCTACCAAAACTAATAGAAGAAAGTCCAAAAGATGGTTACTTTAAGTTATTGAAAAATAAAATGATGCTCATGGGGGCATTGGGTATCTTTGTCTATGTAGGCGCAGAGGTTGCTATTGGTAGTTTTTTAGTAAACTACTTTTCTGATATGGGCTTGGCAACAGTAGTTGCAGAAAACGACACCATGATGCGTATTGCAAATGGTATTGCCAATACCTTTAACCAGACTTTTTCTGGTAAAGATCCAAAATCTTTACTGGGGATATTCGTGATCTTTTATTGGGGTGGCGCAATGATTGGGCGTTTTGTTGGTGCCTATTTAACAAAGATTATGGCGGCAGGAAAAGTATTGAGCATTTTTGCTTTGTTGGCAATTAGCATGATTCTAATCTCTATAAACACTACAGGTCTACTTTCTATGTGGTCTATTTTGGCCGTTGGATTGTTTAACTCTATTATGTTTCCAACAATTTTTTCTTTGAGTTTAGAAGGGTTGGGCGATTTAAAAGCGCAAGCTTCAGGCTTGTTGTGTATGGCAATAGTTGGAGGAGCCGTAATTCCGTTTTTCTTTGGATCTCTAATTGATAGTGTAGGATTTAAAATGGCCTTTGTCTTAACAATTGTTTGTTATGGATACATTCTGTTTTATGGACGTTACAAAGCGAAGAACGTTGCTTAAAAATGAAATGTACTGTCACTTCGAGTGGTTTTCTGAATATGGAGAGCATTCGAAATAGATAGAAAATTGTATCGAGAAGTCGTGTAAACGTGTTCTTGTTAGTTCTGCTCTGTTGTTTTTACAACCCCGTTGTCGCGGATTTGTAATCCGTGATGAGAACACCGTTTTGAGTTGTTGTAACTTTTCATCAAAAAAAAGGTAATGCATAGGGGTTTACGGTAATGAGTTTCCTCAATTCTTTCTCATTTCATAATGCGGTTATACATAGTAACTTGATATCAAGGATGTTTAGTTTGTATGTACAACACCAAGTGAGTTGTTACTCCTTATTATTTGAAAAAACCATTAAATATTTATAAGTTTTGAATCTTTCTATGTAAATATATTTTCTATTCGAAAATATATTTACAAGTGTTGAAGATTTTTTGATGAGCGTATTTGAAACGCAGTATATCATATAAACCCAATGCGGCGGCCTTGGGTTTCTTATTTTGAAAGTAAGCAAAAGAGGCTAGACCGTATAAATACCAATTTTTAAAATAGGTGGTTTGTACGCTAAGAAAAACCTTTTTCTTCGCGTTACTTTGAGAGGTTTTATTGAATTTATTGTTTCAACTTCTTATGGATAAAGAAATAATGTTCTCGAATAACAATCACTTTATTCCCCCAAAACGAGTACCTGGCATATGGTCTGCTGCATTTTTATTGATACGTTGCTTTTGTGGTTTTAAGTAAAAGATATTCACTTAATCAATTAAAAAGTTCCATTATAAGTATAATGGCATGCTATGGGTACTATAGATTATCGGTAGCATAAACCTAAAAATAGATAGATATGTGTACAGATTTTTCAGTCAAAGCAAAAGCAAGAAATAATTCAGACGTCTACGTAGTAGGACGCACCATGGAGTTAGGACCAAACTTAGGTTCTAAGTTGTTCTTTCGTCCAAAAGAGTATGAGTTTACTCAACAACCAGAAGACTCTTTTTTTGAATTTTTAAGAAGTAAATACAATGTCGGAGAAAATAGAATAATAGTGAATCCCAAATTGAAGCAAAATCAAGTTGATGACCTATACACATGGGAAGGTAAGTATGGATTTGTAGGTATGAATGCCTTTGAACAAAATATGGCGGCAAACGGGATGAATACAGAAGGACTTACTACTGGAACGATGGTGTTAGGAGAAAGTAAGTACCAACCTTTTTTTAGTAAGAATGATAATCAATCAAACAAAAAACTGAGTGGTGAGAATATAATTTTCTACCCAAACTTAACCAATTGGATTTTATCAAATTGTAAAGATTGTCAAGATGTAATTAATAAATTATCTGTTGATAAAATAGCAAAAGGGATGGAGTTGGTTGATGAGAACCCTAATGAAGGATATCTAGTGGTTAATCCTTTTTTGATTGTACCAAATGCCTTTAGGTTTCACTTTCCCGTACATGATGCCTTAGGGAATAGTATTGTGTTAGAGTATGTTGATGGCGCATTAACAGTTAGTAACCTCGCAGATATTGGAGTGCTTACCAATGACCCTGTAATTGCATGGCAGCAAGAAAACGTAAAGAATAATTACATAGGTATCATGCCTTTTAATGTGCAAAACGCAAAGGGAAATCCATTATATGGAGATGTTGGAAATAATTTTGTTGCTAAGTCCTTTGCTCAAGGTACGGGATTTGCGGGGCTACCAGGTAGTTCTACACCGGTTGATCGCTTTGTTCGCGCTGCTATGATGACTAACTTCTCATTTCCAGTTACACAAATTACTGAGCCGAATTTTAAGAAAGAATCTCTAACGAACGAAGAAATAAGTGAATTGGCCTCTGGAGGGATTATAGTTGATGAGATTGGTGTAAAAGATGCTACAACCCTTGCTTTTCATATTCTAAACACGGTAGATATCCCGATGGGAACAAGCAGAGATCCATTAGATAAAGAGGTGCATGACTATACTCAATGGGCTACTGTTTCTGACTTAACAAATAAAACCTATACTATAAGAATGTATGGTTCTCCACAGACGTTTACGGTAAATGTAAACGAGTTGAATTTAAAAGCGCTTCAGAATGTGCCTTTTACAATCCCTGTAGAAGAAAAGTCGATTAATATAACAACGAGTATTAATGATAAAGCACCTGTGTGTCAAGAAGCAGTGGTTTAGTTTTTTGATGAACCAAACACAAAAAGAAAACCCGAAGCATATGCTTCGGGTTTTAATATTTAAAGGACGCTTAGCGTCTATTTTTTCTTCTTTTTTTGTTGTGCTTGTTGCTCTTGCGCTTGTTTCATTGCATTGTCCATACGTTCTCTGAATTTACTTTTCTTCTTCTCTGGACGTTTTTTGTTTTCTTCAATCTGCGCATGAATTTTCTTCTCGTCAATAACGTAATTTTTAATTACTAGCATGATAACAATCGTTAACAAGTTAGAAACAAAGTAGTATAAACTTAAACTACTAGCATAATTGTTAAAGAAAAACAACATCATAATAGGAGAGAAGTAAATCATCATCTTCATCATCTTTTGCATGTCTGGCATTCCTTCTTGAGGTGGTGCTTGCATATTTGCTTGTTGACTTTGATTCATTTTCATATAAAAGAAAATGGCAACAGATGCTAAGATTGGAAATAAACTTACGTGATCTCCATAGAAAGGAATGCTAAATGGCAATTGAAATACGGCATCATACGATGATAAATCATCTGCCCATAAAAATCCTTTTTGTCTTAATTCGATGTTAGAAGGGAAGAAACGGAATAGCGCAAAGAAAATTGGCATTTGCAACAATGCAGGTATACAACCAGACATCATGCTCACCCCTGCTTTTCGCTGAACAGCCATGGTTTCTTGCTGACGTTTCATTGCGTTTGGTTTTCCTGGGTACTTATCGTTAATGGCTTGTAGCTCTGGACGAATTACTTTCATCTTAGCACTAGAAACGTACGATTTGTATACCAATGGAGACATAATGATTCTAACAACAATGGTCAATAAGATAATTATCAATCCGTAGTTAGACATTAATCCACTTAACCATCCAAAGATAGGAATGAAGATAGTTCTGTTAATAGCTCCGAAAATACCCCAACCTAGATCAACAATTTCTCCTAAGTTTTTTCCTTCATAAGAAGTTAGTAATTTGTAATCTGCTGGTCCGTAGTACCAGTTCATATTGTAATTTAACTCCCCATTATTTAAAGCTAAGGGTGTTTTTAAACCGTACTGCTTTGTAAATACTGTATCAATAGCTTCATCCTTTACTAAATTAGTAGACGTTAATGCTGCTTTGTTAAAAGGAGTATCTGTTAATAGGATAGAAGTAAAAAAGTGTTGTTTAAAACCAGCCCATTGTACATTGTCTACAATTTCGTTGTCATCACCACCTGCCGAAAGGTAATCTGCTTCGTCTGTATAAAACTTTAACTCAGAATACATATTCTCAGTGTTGATACTTTTCTCGTTACGGAATGTTTTTAAGTTCCAGTCTAAACTAATTTCATTAGAATTGTTAATTACATTTCCTAAGCCTTGAGAACGAACTGCAAAGCCTAACATGTAATCGTTTGGTTTCATTTCGTAACGGTACTCTAAGTACTGAGTTTCTGATACTTTCAATTTCATAGAAAGTACTTCGTTGTCTCCGCTTTTAGTTAAAGTAGGTGTAAATAATAAGTCCTTAGTATTTAAGATTCTATTGTCTGAAGTTCCAAAATTGATATTGAAAGAAGCATTTTGGTTTTTGATGATATACAACGGTAAAGAATCATATGTTTTGTAGTTCTTAACCAATGCTTCAATAATTTGCCCTCCTTTATTGTCTATGACCAATTTTAAAACTTCGTTTTCTAAAACGCTTGTTCCTTCAGTAGCTGTTTGTGCCCCGTAAGCAAAAGCACCCAACTGATTTTGTAGGGCCACATTTTTTAAAGAGTCATTAACAATAGTATTGCTGGTATTTTGTGTGCTTGCAGGAGTTGTTGTTTTAGTGTCGTTTACAACTTGCTCTGTAGTGTTTTCGGTTGGGAGTACTTCCTCTTGGCTAGAATACATATACCAAAGCATGATCGCTCCTAAAAGTAAAATTCCGATAAACGAATTTTTGTCAAATTTTTTTTGTTCCATTGATTGTTTTTAAATGTCAACTTGTCATTTTATCTTCAACGATTGAAGAAAACCCGACAAATTTAGCAAAACTGTACTGTTTTTAGTCACTTTTGCTGTATTTATTTTTGATGCTACTATTCGTTCAAATGCCGTTCCAAACTTCGATAAAATCTATTTTGAGATCTTTCAATTAAAAAATAATAGTTTTATTAATGATTGTTAGACTCTGTAGTATGCGAATTGTTACAAGCTATTGTATGAATTTAAACGCGACCTATTGTAGTAGGCCGCGTGTAAAATTGGTGTATTATTTTTTTGAGTGTTCTAAAGAAGCTTTAATAAAGCTTACAAATAAAGGGTGTGGATTTAACACAGTACTCTTATATTCAGGATGGTATTGTACTCCAACAAACCAAGGATGCGTAGGGATTTCTACAATCTCTACCAATCCAGTTTTAGGATTTACTCCAGTAGCTTTCATTCCTGCAGCATCTATTTGTTTTAAATAGTCATTGTTAAACTCATACCTATGTCTGTGTCGCTCGCTGATTAGTTCAGATGTATATGCATCATATACCTTAGAGTCTTTGGTAATTTTACAATCCCAAGCACCTAAACGCATCGTACCACCTTTTTCAGTAATATTTTTTTGCGCTTCCATAAGGTTAATGACTGGATTTGATGATTTTTCTGACATTTCTGTAGAATTTGCATCCGCAAGGTTTAATACATTTCTGGCGTATTCTATTACTGCCATTTGCATTCCTAAACAAATTCCAAAAAACGGAATGTTATTTTCTCTAGCAACTTGCACTGCAGCAATTTTACCTTCAATACCTCTCTCTCCAAAACCAGGTGCTACTAATACACCATTCAATCCTTCTAATTTAGAGGATGCGTTTTCTGGAGTTAATTCTTCAGAGTGAATCCAACGCACTTTTACTTTCGTTTCATTGGTAGCTCCTGCATGTATAAATGCTTCTGTAATTGATTTGTATGAGTCGTGTAACTCTACGTATTTACCAATTAAACCAACTTCTATGGTTGCTTTTGGGTTTTTATGTTTTTGTAAAAAACTATTCCAAGCTTTTAACTTCGGTTGTTTTCTAGTAGATAATTCTAGTTTTTCTAACACCACATAATCCAACCCTTCTTTAAACATAAGGTTTGGTACATCGTAAATAGTTTCTGCATCTAAAGATTGAATAACATCTTGTTTCTTTACATTACAGAATAATGCCAATTTACGCTTAATGGTATCGTTAATTTCATGCTCAGATCTACACACTAATATGTTAGGACTGATTCCACTTTGCATTAACATCTTTACAGAGTGCTGTGTTGGTTTTGTTTTTAACTCACCAGCAGCAGCTAAATAAGGTACTAATGTTAAATGTATAACAATGGCATTTTCTTGACCTAATTCCCATTGCAATTGACGTACGGATTCTACATATGGTAAAGATTCTATATCTCCTACAGTTCCTCCAATCTCTGTAATTACAATATCATACTCACCAGTTTTTCCTAAAATCTGGATTCTATGTTTAATTTCATCCGTAATATGCGGAATTACCTGAACGGTTTTTCCTAAGAACTCACCTTTACGTTCTTTATTAATTACAGATTGATAAATTTTACCTGTAGTAACATTGTTAGCTTGTGAAGTAGGAATGTTTAAAAAACGCTCGTAATGTCCAAGGTCTAAATCTGTTTCTGCTCCATCATCAGTTACATAACATTCACCATGTTCATATGGATTTAACGTTCCTGGATCTATGTTAATGTATGGGTCAAGTTTTTGAATAGTTACAGAATACCCTCTTTGTTGTAAGAGTTTTGCCAAAGATGCGGCAATGATTCCTTTTCCTAGTGATGATGTTACGCCTCCTGTTACAAAAACGTATTTGGTATTTTTCATGGTTATTAGGTTTGGGCAAAAGTACTAACTCTTGAACTTTATACAAACAAAAAACACGAA
>Ga0209395_1000704_pt1 | contig 48210 bp, 44 predicted proteins | sample GOMGulsemesocosm_3_FD_184635 | JGI IMG/M metagenome (GOLD analysis project Ga0209395, IMG submission 184635) | Methane-oxidizing microbial communities from mesocosms in the Gulf of Mexico - GOM9D Gulf of Mexico (SPAdes) (version 2) | ecosystem: Environmental > Aquatic > Marine > Cold seeps... | reverse complement strand
GCAAATTAACGCATTTTTTTTTTAAAACCTTGGCTTTTTGAAGGTTTTTTAATCGAACAAATCAGATGACAAATAGCGATCACCTCTATCGCAGATAACCGTAACGATATTTCCTGATTCTAAATTCTCCGCCAATTTTAAGGCACTAGCGACGGCACCACCACTACTCATTCCAGCAAAAAGGCCTTCTTCTTCGGCTAATCGTTTTGTCATAGCTCTGGCTTCAGCTTCACTAACTTCAATAACTGTATCTACTTTGGAACGATCAAAAATTGTAGGCACATAATCTGGTGACCATTTTCGAATGCCTGGAATTCTAGAATTATCTTCTGGTTGTGCTCCAACAATAGTAATGGCTTTATTTTTTTCTTTTAAATAAGTTGAAACGCCCATGATGGTTCCTGTTGTTCCCATAGCAGATACAAAATGAGTGATTTCTCCTTGTGTATCTTTCCAAATTTCGGGGCCTGTAGTTTTATAATGCGCTTTCCAATTGTCTGGGTTTTCAAATTGATTGAGTAGTGTATATCCCTTTTCGTCTCTAAGTTGAAATGCTAAATCTCTTGAGCCTTCTATCCCAATTTCGGCGGCAGTCAATATCACTTCTGCTCCATAGGCTCTCATAGTTTTTATGCGCTCTTCGGTAGAATTTTCAGGCATAATCAATACCATACTCAATCCCTTTAATTTGGCTATAAAAGCTAAAGCTATTCCCGTATTTCCGCTTGTAGCCTCGACCAAAGTATCTCCCTTTTTTATATCCCCACGTTTTAAAGCTTCATTTATCATATTGAACGCAGGTCGATCTTTAACACTTCCCCCTGGATTATTGCCTTCTAATTTCAAAAAGAGTCGAAGACCTTTTTTTTGAAGAATATTTGTCACTTCAATAAGTGGTGTATTCCCAATTAGACTTGTGAGTTGATTGCCTGATATCATGATTTCCGTGTGCTTATTTTATTATCTAACTGATACGTCACCAAAGAATTCTCAGGTATAGACTTTGTAATCCAGACATTGGCACCAACAATACTATTAGCTCCCACACTGATATCACCTCCCAATATTGTAGCATTGGCATATATGGTTACATTATTCTCAATGGTAGGATGTCGCTTTATATTCGACATGCTTTTTTTAATTTGAATCCCTCCTAAAGTAACTCCTTGGTAAATTTTCACATGATCTTTAATTACAGATGTTTCTCCAATAACAATTCCTGTGGCGTGATCTATAAAAAACGAAGCACCTATGGTTGCACCAGGATGTATATCAGTCCCTGTTAATCCATGCGTATACTCACTCATCATCCTAGGAATGATAGGCACATTTAATTTATATAACTCATGACTTAAACGATAAATTGCTATGGCATGAAATCCTGGATAAGCTAAATAAACCTCTTCCAAACTCTTAGATGCGGGATCATTTTGTTCAAAAGCTAAGGCATCAAGATCTAATTTTTCTCTTATTTCTGGCAACTTAGTTTTAAATGTAGCCCACAACGATTCACTATTTTCAATGCCTAACTTTAAAGCCAACTTCAGAAATGTTTGCTCAACAAATAATAACTCTTTTTGTTGTTGTTCAAAACCATCAAAAAGCGCATAAAACAAGCGCTTGGTAAACACCTCAATGGTATCCTTTAAATACACATTATATGCTTTAAATTCGTTGTCTTTTTTTTCTGGTTGACTCATAGTATTAGGTTTTAATAATCTGGTGCGAGTTCTACTTCAAGGCCCTCAAGTTGTGATGTGATTGGAATTTGACATCCCAGTCGACTATTATTTTTCACAAAAAAAGCTTCCGATAACATCGCCTCTTCTTCGTCTTGCATGTCTTCTAACTCGTGACTTGAAGTCACGTAACACTGGCAGGAGGCACACATAGCCATCCCTCCACAGGTTCCCTCAACAGGAAGTTCATAGGCTTTAAAAACTTCCATTAAATTCATCGCCATATCTGTTGGCGCGACTATATCGTGTACAGCACCTTCTCTATCAGTCACTGTAATATTTACATCTGTCATCAACTAAAATACTAATCATTAATGGCTTGCACAACTGCTTTTGGTGCCTCTTTCCTAGTCCCATCAAATCCATTAATACCACTTACAGTAGTATACTTCAGAATATACTTTTTTCCTGGATTCATAATTTTATAAGCCGATTGACACATTAATGTCGCTTCATGAAATCCGCAAAGTATCAATTTTAATTTTCCAGGATAAGTATTCACATCGCCAATAGCGAAAATCCCAGGAATATTAGTTTGATAATCTAAGGTATCAACTTTAATGGCATTTTTTTCTATTTCCAGACCCCAATCTCCAATTGGCCCAAGTTTAGGTGACAACCCAAATAGCGGTATAAAATGATCTGCTTCAAGTAATGACTTTTCTCCATCTCGTACAATACTAATGCCTTCCAATTTACTATTCCCATGTAAGGCCGTAACCTCAGCTGGAGTTATGATATTTATCTTTTCTAATAGTTTTAATTCTCTAGCTTTTTCAACTGAATCTAATGCGCCTCTAAACTCATTCCGTCTATGAATTAAAGTTACTTCTGCAGCGACATCGGCAAGGAAAATACTCCAATCTAAAGCGGAGTCTCCACCTCCTGCGATAACTACTTTTTTATTACGATATACCTCTGGATCTTTAATAAAATAAGCGACGCCTTTATCTTCATAATTCGTGATATTTTCTATTGGAGGTTTTCGTGGCTCAAATGAACCTAGACCTCCAGCAATGGCAACTATTGGTGCGTGGTGTTTAGTGCCTTTATTTGTGGTTACTATAAACGACCCATCTTCTTGTTTTTCTATTGTTTCTGCACGTTCGCCTAAGGTAAACCCTGGTTCGAACTGCTTCCCTTGTTCTAATAAATTTTGAGTCAAATCACCAGCTAATACTTCCGGAAATCCAGGAATATCATAAATTGGCTTTTTAGGATAAATCTCTGAACATTGTCCACCTGGTTGTGGTAAAGCATCAATTAGGTGACATTTTAATTTTAATAATCCCGCTTCAAAAACGGTAAATAATCCTGTAGGCCCAGCTCCAATTATTAGTATATCTGTTTTAATCATTATCTTCTTTTAATAATCCTTTTGTTAGTGTATTTAATTTTGTCACTTTTTCTGCAAAATCGCCTTGTATCCCTTTTCTAAACCGATTTAAATTCTCGGCAAGATCATCAATCTCATCAGGAATTACGGCTTCAAAAAATTGACGCAAACGTTTTGCCATTGTCGGAGACTTTCCATTGGTTGAAATTGCAATTTTTATTTGTCCTTTAGTGACAATACCTCCCAAATAAAAATCACATAAATCAGGAGTGTCCGCAACATTCACCAGCAAATGTTTTGCTTTGGCATCTTTGTGAATTTGTTCGTTAACTCCCCTATTATTTGTAGCCGCAATTACAATATGCTGATTGTCTAAACTATCGCTGGAATACGCTTTACTAAACATTTTTAAGCTATGTTCCTTTGCCAATACCTCCAACTCTTTCGAAAATTCAAGAGCAATTAAGGTTACCCTAGCATTCGGACTTGATTTTAATAAAAAACTAAGTTTTTCATGCGCAACATTTCCTCCTCCAACAATTAACACATTAAGTTGTGATACCTTTAAAAATATAGGATATAATTCGTTTTTGTCCATCGTGTTAAGTTTCAAGGAAAATCCCTTAATTTAGATGTGAAATTAAAAAATTATTGGGTATTTACAGGTGTTAAAAATTAAAATTTTGGGCTTAATTTCTGTCAAATTAAACAACTTTTCATTCGAAAAACACTTAATCATCAATTGACATCATCTCATTAATTAGAAATCGCCTTATTTTGAGGCCTCTATTATTATACTTTTGGTTTCAATGATTAATTCGGGTTTCTATGCTTAATATATAATTCATTGATCTCTTCATAAAATCCTTTTAATTTATGACTGTGTTTCACCACCTCACCAATAACTATTATTGCTGGATTTGAAAGCTTTTTATTTTCAACAACAGCTTCAATAGAATTGATAGTACCAATGCCAATAGTTTCATTAATCATCGTTCCATTTTGAATAATGGCAGTAGCAGTATCCCCTTTGTCGTTGCCTTTAAAAATACTTACAATTTCAGAAAGTTTACTCATCCCCATTAATATCACAATAGTTGCAGAAGATTGTGCTGCCAGAGCAATATCTTGAGACAATTTTCTTGCAGAGGTAGTTCCTGTAATCACCCAAAAGCTTTCAGACACACCTCGCTTAGTCAGTGAAATCCCTTGATAAGCAGGAACCGCCACAGATGATGATATGCCTGGCACAATCTCACATTGTACCCCAAAAGCATTTGCATGGTCCATTTCTTCACTTCCTCTTCCAAAAATAAAAGGATCACCTCCTTTTAAGCGAACCACATTCCCATGAGACAATGCCTTATCAACTATAAGATCATTAATTTCATCTTGAGAATAACTATGATTGCCTTTACGCTTACCCACAAAGATCTTAATAGCAGATTTTGATGCATAATCTAGCAATTTTATATTGATAAGTGCATCATACAATACCACATCTGCTTCAGCTAAAGCTTTAGCTCCTTTTATTGTTAACAAATCCGGATCTCCTGGACCTGCTCCAACAAGGGTCAATTTTGGTGTAATTTTATACTGCATGTTTCAATTCCCTTTGCCTATAAGCTTCAATCGTCTCGAAAAAACTTACTGCTTGATTAATATATACTTTTGCAAATTCTAATGTTGGTTCATTTTCTCTAATTTGATAAATCAGTTCTGCAAACGATGTTTGAAGTTCTAATTTCTTTGTGTCTACGAAGGTTTCATCAAACTGAGTGATAATCCCTGCTTGGGTATTTGTTTTTTTGTTTTCAGTCAATAATAACGCCTTAGCTCCATTTACATAGGCCGTATAAGCATGATAAATAGCATCGGACCATTTTTGATCTTTAAAGGATTCAGAAGCTAAATCAATTTTTTCTTTTGCTTCCAAAATCAAAGTTGCTACTAAGTCAATAACTACACCGGCACATTCACCTACACCAACAGCTTGAATATATTTATCACTATTTCCCCAATCAATAAAATCGCTTTCAACAAGATTATCGGTTTTCGATAATGGCACTAAAAAGTCATAAAAATACTTCTCTCCCATACGATCGTAATAGTCTAAAAAGGATTCTCCTTGGGTATGATTCTTTTCATAATCATCCAATATGAATCGTAAGGCTTGAGGCCCTCTTTTCGAAGGTAATTTTATAACCTTGTCAGAAAAACGTCCTTGACCATTCCCCAAAACTCCACCACCTAGTAAAATCTGTACTGCTGGAGCAACTAATTTTTCTTTGGTCTTAATAGACATTCCCTGAAAACCAATATGTGCCATATTATGTTGGCCACAAGCATTCATACAACCACTAATTTTTATTGTGACTTCCTTATTATTAAGATATTGAGGATACTCTTTTAAAAGTACACGTTCTAATTCTGTTGCCATTCCGGTACTACTTGCAATTCCTAAATTACATGTATCTGTCCCTGGACATGCGGTAATATCTGTAGTAGAATTATAGCCTAAATCGGTAAATCCTAAAGCCTGTAATTCTTGATAAAAAAATGGTAATAATGCTTCTTTTACATGTCTAATCACTAAGTTTTGTCTCAGTGTAAATCGTAATTCATCGGCTGCATAATTTTTTATTAAAGCTGCCAATTTTCTTGCCTTCTCTGTTGAGAAATCACCAAGTTTAACTTTAACTCCTATGGCAAATAATCCTGCTTGCTTTTGCGGAATGACATTAAGGTCCCTCCATGAGTCATATTGTGCTTTATCATTAATGGACACTTCTGGAATAGGGACATTAGGAATACTAATTGAAATAAAATCACTTGAATTGTCAATAAAAACCTCTTGTTGAGACAATGCTTTTTGCTCTGCATCAACCAGGGCAATAAAATTATCTAATCCAATATCCTTAATTAAAAATTTCATTCTGGCCTTTTGGCGTCTAGCGCGTTCACCATGACGATCAAAAACACGCAATATACTTTCGGTAACTGGTATTATTTTATGTGTTGGCAAAAATTCATACAACACATCTGCTTGTCTCGGTTGTGAGCCCAATCCGCCACCAAGTAGTACTTTAAACCCTCTTTCATTATTTTCAATTTTAGGAATGAATCCTAGGTCATGAATAAAGCTCAAAGCCGAATCTGCATCTGAAGAGGAAAAGGAAATTTTAAATTTTCGCCCCATTTCCTGGCTGATCGGATTCCTTAAAAAGAATTGAAAAACTGCATGAGCATATGGAGTAACATCAAATGGTTCGTCCACATCAACACCGGCAATTGCACTGGCAGTAACATTTCTAACGGTATTACCACAAGCTTCCCTCAAGGTAATATCATCACGTTCAAGTTGCGCCCATAATTCTGGTGTTCTATCTAAACTCACATAGTGAATTTGGATATCTTGTCTGGTTGTAATGTGTAATTTTCCTCTAGAATATTCATCAGAAACATCACAAATTCTTAACAATTGATTTCCTGTCACCTTACCATATGGCAACTTTATACGAATCATTTGTACCCCAAATTGACGTTGCCCATAAACACCTCGCGCTAAACGTAAGCTTCTAAAGCGTTCTTCATTAATTCTTCCTTCATGAAATAATCGAATCTTTTTTTCTAATTCGATGATATCTTTTTCAACTATCGGATTTTCTATTTCGGTTCTAAAACTTTGCATTATCCTGATTACCTTCCTTTTTGGGAAGGAATTTATTAGTTATTCCAATTATTTTTGAATGAATCCTGCTCCAACTGTGCTATTTGATTGTGTATCAATTAAGATAAAAGAGCCATTCGTTCTATGCGATTTAAATGCGTCGTAAAATATTGGTTTGTTCAGTTTAAACGATACCGACGCAATATCATTCATTCCTAAACTATCTGCTTCAGCATTCACACCAGAATAATCGGTGTTAATTTTATGATTGATAACATCAACTTTCGCTAATACCTTATTTACACCATGTTGTAATACATATTTTCCTCCAGCTTGAAGTGCTTTTGAATCCATCCAGCAAATAGTTGCAGTAAATTGTTTATCAATCGTTGGCAAATCATTTTCTTTAACAATCATATCACCACGACTTACATTGATATCATTCTCTAAAGTGATGGTTACCGATGAACGTCTTGATGCGGTTTCATATTTTTCATCGTAAAAATAGATGTCCTTAATTTTCGATTTTGTTTGTGATGGCAGTACCACAATATCATCACCTACACTCAACTCACCTCCATAAACCTTGCCTGCATAACCTCTAAAATCATGGAACTCATTTGTTTTTGGTCTTACAACATATTGTACTGGAAACCTCGGTGTTCCAGAGTTATAGATATCTTTAGTATCTAAAAGTTCTAAATGCTCAAGTAAGGTTTGTCCGTTATACCAAGGCATATTATCTGAACCATGAACAACATTATCTCCTTTTAAAGCGCTAACCGGAATAAAGGTTATGGTTTGATCTTGATACTCTCTTTTGGCCATCAAAGCCTCAAAATCTGCTTTAATGTCATTGTATATTTCTTCTGAAAAATTGACTAAATCCATTTTATTAACAGCAACAATAACATCTTTAACTCGCAATAAATTATTGATAAAAAAGTGACGATTTGTTTGTTCTATCACACCTTTTCTAGCATCAATTAATACAATTGCCGCTTGAGATGTTGATGCCCCAGTAACCATGTTTCGAGTATACTCAACATGGCCAGGTGTATCTGCTATGATGTAACTTTTCGTTTGTGTTGAAAAATATATATGTGCGACATCTATCGTTATTCCTTGCTCTCTTTCGGCTACCAAACCATCGGTTGCAAACGAAAAGTCCAAATAATCAAATCCTTTTTGTTTACTCGCTTTTTCAATGGCTTCTAACTTATCGTTGGTTAATGATTTGGTATCATAAAGTAGTCTTCCTATCAACGTACTTTTTCCATCATCTACACTTCCTGCTGTTGCTATTTTTAATACTTCCATTCCTATTATTTACCTTCCTAAATGGAAGGGTTTTTTATTATTTTCTTATTTTCTACTCTCTTCTTTCAAGGATTTCAGACCTATGTAAGACATTAAATTGGTCTTAAATGAGCTCTAAAAATACCCTTGTTGTTTACGTTTTTCCATGGCTGCTTCAGAGCGTTTATCATCAATTCTCGCACCTCTTTCAGAAATTGAAGATTCTCTAATCTCCTGAACTACGGTCGCGATATCGGCTGCTTCGGAAAGTACAGCTGCAGTACAACTCATATCTCCTACGGTTCTAAATCGTACGACTCTATCTTCTATCGCTTCATCAGCTTCTCTATACACAACATCGTCATTTGTAGACCAAATCAATCCATCTCTTATAAATGTTGACCTTGTATGAGAAAAATAGATTGATGGGATCTCCATTTCTTCTTTTTCAATATATGACCATACATCAAGCTCTGTCCAATTAGAAATTGGAAATACCCGTACATTTTGACCCAAATCAATTTGCCCGTTTAACATATCAAATAATTCAGGGCGCTGATTTTTTTCATCCCATTGTCCAAAATCATCACGTACAGAAAAAATACGTTCTTTAGCTCTTGCTTTTTCTTCATCACGTCGGGCGCCTCCAATACAAGCATCGAATTTAAATTCTTCAATGGCATCTAAAAGCGTAGTGGTTTGAAGCGCATTTCTACTGGCATATTTCCCTGATTCTTCCTTAACTTTCCCCTGATTAATAGACTCTTGAACATGGCGTACAATTAATTCTAAACCTAATTCTTCAACCAACGCATCTCTAAATGCTATGGTTTCAGGGAAATTATGACCAGTATCTATATGCATTAAAGGAAATGGAATCTTTGCTGGATAAAAGGCTTTTTGGGCCAACCTAACCAGAGTAATAGAATCTTTTCCTCCAGAAAATAGCAACACAGGCTTTTCAAATTGCGCTGCAACTTCTCTCATAATATATATGGCTTCGTTTTCTAATGGATTTATTTGTGATGTATTCTTCATAAGTCTCTTTTCTTCAGATTTGTCTCTCTTCTAACTTTTATTTTATTTGTATTAGGCGTGTAGCCCACATTCTCTATTAGACAACACTTTTGTGGGGTCGAAATATTTAAATTCATTTGGAAGATTATGTGCTTCCAAATATTGATCTAACTCTTTATCCGTATAATGATAAAATGGACTCACTTTTAAAGTTCCGTCTGCAGCATAGGACACAATATCAATACTATCTCTAAATGCAGTTTGTCCTTTACGTAAATTGGTAAACCAAACATCTGGTTTATGTTCATTCATTGCTCGTCTAAATGGCTCAAGTTTTACCTGTTCCGTAAATACCTTATGATTTGGATCCTCAACTAGAGGAATACCTAGTACACTATCTCTATGAGCTGTTGTTTGTTTTGGCACATATAATTGTACGTTAAGCTTCAATTGTTCTATAAGTCCTTCAGCATGTTTATATGTATTTGGTGTATTATAACCTGTATCACACCAAATCACCTTAATATCAGATTTCACCCGTGTTGCAGCATGTAAAATAACGGCTTCATAGGGTCTAAAATTTGTAGTTACTACAGGGTTTTTTGCATTATTTATAGCCCATGAAATAATTTCCAATGGTGACTTATTAGACAAGTTCTTATTTATTTCTTTTACATTTAAACTCATTATTTCCCCCATTTTATTTTATTCCAAGTACGTTCGTGAAAGAAGTATAGTATCATTTTTGACACCAACTCTATGGCTCCAATAGAAATTGCTAAAGCAATTGTCCCGGTTATTAACCAAGAGATTAAGATTGTATCCAAAGTCCCAATAACTCTCCAGCTCACTGTTTTAGCAATGCTTCTCTTGATTTTCTCCTCGGAAGCATCTTCAACACCCTCCTTTGACTTTACATTTAATACACTATCGATAATCATAATCCTTCTTATTTACTATTACCCTATCGGGTTACTAGGTTATTGTGCAAATATATGGCAATTATCGGATTAACAAATAATTTTATCGTTTAATTATGAAATTAAATCGGCTAACGAAGTATTATTGAATATATTAAGTGTACTATCCCTTACTTCTATCATAAGATTATGTACTGCACAGGCATTTTCATCTGGACAATCATCACACTTTTCATAAAAGTTTAAACTCACACAGGGTACCATAGCGATGGGTCCTTCTAAAATCCGCATGACGCCAGACATTTTAATATCTTTAGGCTCTTTTAGCAAATAATAACCTCCTCCTTTGCCTTTTTTGGATCCTAAAAACCCTGATTTACGTAGTGTTAACAGAATACTTTCCAAATATTTTTGAGAAATATTTTCACTTTCAGCAATGGTTCCAATTGTACTGGAGTTCTTTCTTCTAGTCTCGCCATATACGAGAGGGCCTTTAAGCCATATTTTGTTTTCTTGGAAAGCATAGTACGAATATAGACAATTAGCTCAGAATATACATTAGAAAATTAATTCCGTCATAAACGCTCAAAAGACTAAGCTTCCAAAGCTTGATTTAAATCATTTATAATATCGTGAACATTCTCCAGCCCTACAGACACCCTTACTAAACCATCTGTAATGCTCACCTCTAAGCGATCTGTTTCTGCTAACTTACTGTGTGTGGTTGATGCTGGATGTGTTACAATACTTCTAGTATCTCCCAAGTTTGCAGAGAGTGAGCACATTTTAATAGCATCTAAAAACTTACGCCCTGCTTCAACGCCTCCTTTAACTTCAAAAGCGACAATACTTCCTCCTTGACTCATTTGCTTTTTTGCCACTTCATATTGGGGATGGGACTTTAAAAATGGATATTTCACCCAGTTCACATTCGCATGACCTTCTAAAAACTCAGCTACTTTTAAAGCATTATCACAATGTCTATCAACCCGTACCGTCAAGGTTTCTAAACTTTTTGATAGTGTCCATGCATTAAATGGGGATAATGCTGGACCTGTATTTCTTGAAAATAAATAAATTTCTCGCACCAAGTCAGCTCTTCCAACGGTTACGCCTCCAAGTACACGACCTTGACCATCAATTAATTTTGTTGCTGAATGAATCACCAAATCGGCACCAAACTTAATAGGTTGCTGCAAATAAGGTGTAGCGAAACAATTATCAATCACCAGAATAAGATTATGTTTTTTTGCGATGTTACCAAGTAGTTCCAAATCCAAAATATCTACGGCCGGATTCGTTGGAGACTCAGCATATAAAATCTTTGTGTTTGGCGTAATTAAACCTTCAATTTTATCAACCTCATCAACTTTAAAATAACTCGTTGTAATGTTCCATTTTGGCAAAAACTTAGTAAATAAGGTATGTGTTGATCCAAACACTGATTGTGCCGACACAATATGATCTCCACTATTTAACAAGGCAGCAAGCGTAGAAAATACAGCAGCCATCCCCGTGGCAAAAGCATAACCATCCTCTGCACCTTCGAGTTTACACATTTTAGCAACAAACTCCGACGTATTTGGGTTAGTAAATCGGCTATAAATATTACGTTCTTTTTCTTCGGTGAATGATGCTCTCATATCTTCAGCATCTTCAAACACAAAACTAGACGTTAAGTATAATGGACTTGTATGTTCCAAATATTGTGAACGTTCTAATTGTGTTCTAATGGCTTCTGTTTCTATATGCTTCTGACTCATTGCTTTTATATTTATGTTTAATCCTTGATGGTTTCTTTTTGATTTTTACAGAATAATTAATTATTGATTTCAGTTAATCTTAAAATATCTCCAAATACACCTCTGGCAGTTACCTGTGCTCCTGCTCCTGCTCCTTGAATAACTATGGGTTGTTCACCATAAGATTCTGTATATATTTCGAATATGGAATCTGATCCTTTTAAGGCTCCCAATGGGGAGCTTTCTGGCACTGATACCAACGCTACATCAAGTTCGGCTCCATCATCATCTGCCAAATTACCATGTAAATCCCCAATATATCTTAACACATGTCCTTCTTTCTGGTTCTCCTTAATTTCTTGATATTCTTCATTCATTCTTTCTAAGGATTTTAAAAATACTGATGATTCAACCGTTCTTAAATCTTTAGGGATTAAATTCTGAATCTTAACATCTGCAATTTCATTATGCAAATCTAACTCTCTAGCTAAAATTAATAATTTTCTCGCAACATCATTCCCTCCTAAATCTTCTCTAGGATCTGGTTCGGTAAATCCCTTATCAACAGCCTCTTGTAAAACTTCAGCAAACGGTCTGTCCTCTTTAGAAAAATTATTAAATAAATAGCTTAAGGACCCAGAAAAGACACCTCGAATTCGGGTAATATTTTCTCCTGAAAGATGTAATAATTTAATGGTATCGATCAACGGCAACCCTGCTCCAACATTGGTTTCATAAAAATACTTCTTTTGATATTTATCAAGATTTGTTCGCAATTCATGATAAAAACCTAAGTCGATAGTATTTGCTATTTTGTTGGATGACACTAAATCAAAACCATGAGCCACCAAAGTGTTATACTTTCCAACAAACTCCTGACTTGCAGTATTGTCTATTGCTATTAAGTTCTCAAGGTGATGCCTATCTGCATATTGAATAATATCTTCAACGGTATAAGTTTCACCATGAGAGGCAATATTTGTTTTCCAATTTTTATCCGCACCATCTCTATTTAATAGTACTGACTTAGAATTTGCAATAGCAAATATGTTAAGTTTTACACCCTTCCTTTTTTCAATTCCTTTTGCAGAAGACACCACCTGGTCAATTAATGCCCCTCCAACTAATCCATGTCCAAAAACGGCAATATTGATCTTTTTTGATATCCCAAAAATCTCACCATGAATCACATTAATAGCCTTATGTAATTGTGCTTTTTTAACCACAAGACTCACATTTTTTCCACTTACTGTATTATTAAATAGTAAGGGGACAATTTGATTCTTAATCAAAGTATTAAAGGGTTTATGGAAAGTACTAAGGTCTTGTCCAATAATGGAAATAACCGAAACATCATCTATAATATCGATACTATTAACATCTTTAGAATAAAAATCATTTTCAAATTCTCTTTCTAGTGCTATTACAGCTTCTGAAGCTCTATCGGCATCGATAATAAGACCAATTCCGCGTTCAGATGAGCCTTGAGAAATGATACTAACACTAATATTATGATTACTCAAGGCTCTAAAAATTCTTGCATCAACTCCTACTTGACGCAATAATCCACGCCCTTCGAAATTTATCAAGGCAACATTTTCTAAAACTGACAAAGATTTAATGCCTTTGGAATGGGTCCTTGATGTAATTAAAGTTCCATTATCTCCAGTATTGAATGTGTTTAAAATCCGTAAGGCAATATTTTTTTCTAAAAGCGGAATAATGGTTTTGGCATGTAACACTGTGGTACCAAAATTTGCTAATTCATTGGCTTCACTAAAAGATAATTCTTCAATCTTTTTTGCTTCTGGAACTAAATCCGGGTTTGCTGTATAAATTCCATTAACATGGGTGAAATTTTGCAACTCTTCAGCATCCAAATAATTCGCTAATAAGGAGGCCGTATAATTACTTCCATTTCTTCCTAATGTTGTGGTTTCATTTTTTGTGTTTGAAGCAATAAACCCAGATACAATATTTACTGTATTACCATTGAATTTCTTAAAATGTTTTAAGACATTCTCTTTAGTTAAATTTAAGATTGGTTGTGCATCTCCAAAGTTTTCATCCGTTTTAATGAGTTGTCTCGCATCGGTTGGATTTGCTTTAATATTTCGTTCATTCAGTAAATTTGAGATCAATTTAATTGACAATAACTCGCCCTGTGCTAACACCTCATCCTTGGTTTTTTTACTATAGTCTCCCAATAATTTCACTCCTGCAAATAACTTATCCAGAGTTGAAAACTCATCACTAAAATCAACTGTGGTAGACACTCCTATTTGATAGGATTTAAAGGCTTCCAATTGCTCTTGATACGATTGGTTATTCACTGCTTTATGCAATAATGATTCAAGTTCGTTAGTTGCCTCACCTCTTGCTGATACCACAACTGTTATTTTTTCTCCTGCGCTAACCTTTTTCTCAATGATAGACAAGACTCTGTTGATGCCTTCTCCATTTGCTAAAGATTTTCCTCCAAACTTTAATACTTTCATTCTTTTCTGTTTTGTTTCTGGCTTAAATATGCCTTCAACGATATGTTCTAGTTGTTCGTATTCTATTAAAAATGCATCATGCCCATGTACCGAATTAATTTCATTATAGGTGACGTTAGGATGTGTTAATGCTAATTGTTTATGTGTATCTCGATTCTCTTCAGCTGTAAAAAACATATCGGAGTCTACACCCACAATATGAATATTTGCTTTGATACCGTCTAATATTTTCAAATAGTCTCCTTTATCTTTAGTAACATCAATTGTTTTGAGCAATTGATTCATTAATTTATAGGCTGATAATTGAAAGCGTTCTTGTAATTTATTTCCGTGATGTAATAACCAGCTTTCCACGTTAAATATTTCTAAATCCTCATTTTTTGAACGTTGAAATCGTTCTTTAAAAGATTCAGGTGTACGGTAACATAACATGGCATGCATTCTGGCATCGTGAACTGGATTATTAGAGTTTAATAAAAATTGCTCCTGAATTTGGCAATTTGCTATAAGCCAATCAGTCGACTTCCAATCAGTTGCCACAGGAATTAAATGCATTGTAATGTCGGGGTTCAAGACTGCCATTTCCCATGCAATACCACCTCCCAGAGAGCCTCCAATAATAGCGTATAACGATTTAATTTGTAATTGTTCTAAGCCTAATAAAAATATTCTAGCAACATCTCTTGCTACAAAATCTTTATAGTTTTCAATCACAAAACCATCAAAACCATTTCCTGGAATATTAAATGCTAACACGGTATAAATCTTAGTATCGATGACTTTATCATCAGCGATTAAATCCTTCCACCAACCATCTTCTCCTGTAACATTACTATTCCCCGTTAAGGCATGATTTACCAACACTATAGGTGCCGTCCCTAATGATTTACCAAATATCTGATAGCTCAGTTCTATTTTATCATAAGTCGCACCATTTTCAGTGGTATAATTAGTAATCTGTGTATGTAATAATTTAGCTTCCATTTGTCGAAACTTATTTCAAAATAATTAAGAATTATAAGCCAATACAGCTTTTTCTATATTAGCAAAAGCTTCTTTTAAATCTGTTTTTAAATCCTCTATGTTTTCAATTCCTACTGATAAACGAATTAGATCTTTTGTCACACCTGTAGACTCTTGCGCCTCATCACTTAATTGTTGATGGGTAGTACTTGCCGGATGAATAATCAGCGATTTCGTATCACCAATATTTGCCAATAATGAAAATAACTTAGTAGTGTCTGCTATAGTTTTTGCAGAATCATAACCACCTTGCACTCCAAAGGTCACAATTCCACTTTGACCATTCGGTAAATATTTTCTTGCTAGGTTTCTATATTTACTTGTTTCTAACCCTGGATAATTTACCCAATTGACTTCAGGTTGTTCTTGTAACCATTTTGCAAGTGATAATGCATTGCTACTGTGTTTTTTTATACGCAATTCTAAGGTTTCCAGACCTTGGATTATTTGAAACGCATTAAACGGACTCAAAGCGCCTCCATAATCGCGAAGCCCTTCAATTCTTACTTTTGCAATAAAAGCAGCCGCTTCAAGCGTCTCACTATAAACCAATCCATGATATCCTGCTGATGGCTCGGTAAATTCCGGAAACTTCCCATTTGTCCAATCAAAAGTTCCTGCATCGATAATGACTCCTCCAAGTGCTGTACCATTACCGTTTATATATTTAGTCAATGAATGAATCACAATATTTGCACCATATTCAATGGGGTTTAACAGGTAAGGTGTTGCTACTGTATTATCAACAATTAATGGTACTTTAAATGCTTTTGCCGCCAAAGAAATTTCCTCAACATCCAAAACATCCAACTTAGGATTTCCTAATGATTCAATAAAAAATGCTCTTGTGTTTTCCTGGGCAGCTTTACTAAAATTTTCTGGGTTTGATGGATCGACAAACGATGTTGTAATACCATGTCGTGGCAAGGTCACGTTTAATAAATTATATGTTCCTCCATACAAACTACTTGATGCTACAATATGATCACCAGCCTTTAAAAGTGTTAATAATGTTGTTGAGATTGCAGAGGTTCCTGATGCTGTAACTACTGCTGCTATTCCGCCTTCAAGTGCTGCAAGACGTTGCTCTAGAATGTCATTGGTTGGATTATTAATCCGTGTATAAATGTTTCCTGGTTCTGCCAATGAAAATAAATTCGCAGCATGATCAGAATCATTAAAAACATAAGCACTAGATTGATAAATTGGAACAGCTCTAGTGCCACCATTTTTTTGAACATCATGTCCAGCGTGTAAAGCCTTAGTGGCAAATTTTTGTGTACTCATTTTTCTTTCCTTTTCGAGTTAATACATTAATTAAAAAGTCAAATGCGTCATTTATTGACGTACCTAATAGAAAAATGTTATAAGAAATAATAGAAATTACTGAAAGTAATTTCGTTGAGTTATCTATCCATTAGTTCCTGAATTGAATTCAGGACAGGGTAGAATTTAGCACCTACTTTACGGGTAAAGGGTTGCTAAGGTTTCATCGGGTCTAATCCCTCCACCTTTCTTGATAACATTTCAATAAGTCTTTGAACTTCGTGAGTGCAAATATTCAGTTATAAATATTTAATAACCAAATTTTTTTCTGTTTTTTTTATTTTTTTGGATTAGAAGCTATAAATTTTTCTCTGATTATGATATTTACCGATTTATTTTCAATTTTGCTTTCTAGCCATGAGATGACATCTAAATATAAAAATGCTCTTCTTTCATAAGGATGTTCTTCATATTCTTTCAGTTTTTTGTGAAGATTTATAAATGCATTTTTAATTTCATGGGGGTAAATATCACCAAGTCCTCTTAAAAATTTAATCATTTCTTTTTGTACTTCGTACAAGTCTTCCATTTTTATTAAGAACTTATAGGTACTCCTAATCAATGCATCCAAATTATAATCTAATCCAGCTTCATAATGTGCTACTAGATTTAATATTCGCGAAAAGCAAAGTAAGTCTTCGCGCATCTCTAAAGATTTGTTACTTATAATTTTTCCTAGATACTCAATGCACTTTTTATTTTCGCCAATACCAAAATATAAACTCGCAATTTTATAATAAAACACCATAATATGATGCTCATCTATCCTGCTTTTATGGATTTTAATCCCTTCCAAAACCTCACTCACTATAGGTAATCCTTCATGAAATGTACCTTCCATAAAGTGAAGGTTAAACTTATTGGTATAGGAATACAAAAAGGTCAAACTCTCCACATTATCATCCTTTGGAAACCAAGACTCCTGAGTAATTCTTTCAAAATCACCTAAAGCTGATTTAAATTTTTCGTGATGCTTTATATAAAATAAAGCTTCCAATAAATACTGATTTCCCTTTAAAAAAAACACTGGATTGAGCTTAATCATGTCTGGATGTTCATAAAATAATTCCACCCATTTTTTTGAATACTTATAACAGGATAAAAAATCCTGAATTAAGAAGCTATACCACAAATAGGATTTATAAAGCCATAATTTTTCCCTAAAACCTAATTCGGCAATTTCAAAATTTGGTAATCTATCATTAAAATAATTGGTAACGCGATGGTATTCTTCATCATTCTTTACATAACCAGTTTTTAAAAACAATCCATATAACTGGAGCGATAAATTAGATAATTTACTCGTCAATAAATTTTGCCTATTAAGCTCTTTGGCCTGAATCGTAAGCTCATCTGCTCGGCTACTAATACTTCTTGTAATATATTGAGATTCTATTACTTTTTCCAGTTCAATAATTTCATATGCAATATTTTTCTCTTCATTGCTAATCGCTACTGATTTCGCTTTATCCAGAATCTTTAAACTCTGCTTATACAGGCCTTTATGATATAAAATAGTAGCAAAATCAAGCTGTTCTCTAATTTGAATCCTAAGATTTTGATGCGAAGGGTTTAATCTTAAACTAATCAATATTTGCTTATATAGATGTGCTTTTAAATTTGATAATTGTTGTTTTTTTACAATACCATTTTTTAAAATTGTTCCTTCATCATAGGTAGGTAGCTTTTCAAGAATATTAAAAAGTGTTAGGAACTTTGAATCTTCGTTTACCCCCAAACGACCAACATAAAGTTTAAACTGTCGCTTTTCCGATTTAGATAACGACTTTATTAACACAAACAAATTATCTTTTTGTTCTTTAGTCATAGTTTAAAAAATGAATTAAATATCTGATACTGAAATTGTTGCAATAAAATATATAGGTTAAACATCGTAATATTCAAACGGTAAACAATCCCTTTGACAACTCCAAAATATAACTTCGCACTATAATAAGAAAATATATTTTAAGAAATGTCTAATTCTCAAGTACAAATTTTTGACACAACGCTTCGCGATGGCGAACAAGTTCCTGGCTGTAAATTAAATACAGAGCAAAAATTAATTATTGCAAAACAGTTGGACAATCTAGGTGTAGATATTATAGAAGCAGGTTTTCCTGTGTCCAGTCCTGGTGACTTTAAATCGGTTGAAGAAATTTCTAAAATTGTAAAGAACGCAACCGTTTGTGGACTTACAAGATCAGTAAGAAACGACATTAAAGTTGCTGCTGAAGCATTGAAATATGCTAAAAGACCAAGAATTCACACGGGTATTGGAACCTCTGATTCGCATATAAAATTTAAGTTTCAATCTACTCAAGAAGATATTATTGAACGTGCTGTAGCGGCTGTAACCTATGCAAAGTCTTTTGTAGAAGATGTTGAGTTTTATGCTGAAGATGCAGGTCGTACTGATAATGAATATTTAGCTCGTGTTTGTGAGGCAGTTATTAAAGCTGGTGCAACAGTATTAAATATCCCAGACACTACTGGTTATTGCTTACCTCATGAATATGGTGCAAAAATCAAGTATTTAAAAGAAAATGTAAAAGGTATTGAAAAAGCGATTTTGTCATGCCATTGTCATAATGATTTGGGTTTAGCTACTGCTAACTCTATTGAAGGTGTAATTAATGGTGCCCGCCAAATAGAATGTACAATTAACGGTATTGGCGAGCGTGCAGGAAACACTGCTTTAGAAGAAGTAGTCATGATTTTAAAACAACATCCTTATTTAAATCTAGACACTAATATTGAAACTTCAATGCTTTATGGCTTGAGTCAATTAGTGTCTGATAGCATGGGAATTTATACCCAACCTAACAAAGCAATTGTAGGGGCTAATGCCTTTGCACACAGCTCTGGAATTCATCAAGATGGTGTGATAAAAAATCGTGAAACTTACGAAATAATTGATCCTAAAGATGTTGGCGTAACGGAATCGGCGATTGTACTAACGGCAAGAAGTGGTCGTGCCGCTCTTGCATATCGGGCTAAAAATGTAGGTTACGAATTGACAAAATTACAATTGGATGATGTATATACTAACTTTTTAAATTTTGCAGATAAAAAGAAGGAAATTAATGATAACGATATTCATCAAATTATAGAAGCTAGTAAAATTTATAAAGAAATTGTTTAAATAATTTCTTTTTTCAAACTAAAAACAATGAAATTAAATATAGCTGTTTTACCTGGTGATGGAATTGGTCCAGAAGTAACTGCCCAAGCAGTAAAGGTTTTAAAAGCCATTGCTATGGATTTTGATCATAGGTTTCATTTCACCTATGCTCCTGTAGGTGCAATTGCTATGGAATCTGACGGCGCTCCTTTGCCCAACACTACACTTGAGATTTGTAAAACTAATGATGCTATATTATTTGGAGCTATTGGAGATCCAAAATACGATAACGATCCTTCAGCTAAAGTTCGACCTGAACAAGGGTTATTACAACTGCGTAAAGAATTAGGCTTATTTGCTAATATTCGCCCAGTTAAAGCCTATGATACTTTAGTGAGCAAATCTCCATTAAAAAAGAAAATTATTGAAGGTACAGATATTAGTATTTATCGCGAACTTACCGGAGGTATTTATTTTGGAGAGAAACAAATTAGTGATGATGGTGATACTGCATCAGATTTATGTGAATATTCACGTCATGAAATTGAACGTATTGCACATCTGGCATTTAAGGCAGCACAATCCAGACGTAACAAGGTTACACTTGTGGATAAGGCAAATGTATTAGAAAGCTCAAGACTTTGGCGCAAGGTAGTAACTGAATTAGCTCAAGATTACCCAAACGTCACGCTCGAATTTTTATTTGTAGATAATGCAGCAATGCAATTGATTTTAAACCCAAAACAATTTGATGTTATTCTTACTGAAAATATGTTTGGTGATATTATTAGTGATGAAGCTAGCGTAATTGGTGGTTCAATTGGCTTATTAGCATCTGCTTCAGTAGGCGACAAATATGCCATGTTCGAACCAATTCATGGGTCGTACCCACAAGCTAAAGATAAAGGCATTGCAAACCCAGTTGCATCAATTTTATCAGCAGCTATGTTATTAGAACATTTTGATTTAAATGACGAAGCCGAAGTGATTAAAGATGCTATTGAAAAATCATTAAAATTACATATTACTACTCCCGATTTAAACACAAAATACGATACCATAACGACTACTAAGGTTGGGGATTTTATTGAAGATTATATAAATAATCCCGATGATACTAACCTTAATTTCACAAACATTCATTTAGGTCAATCCACAATTATTTAATGAATTGATAATTCAATACTTTGAATATCTTGGATTTTAAAAGCGTACGATAATAGCTAGTGCGCTTTTTATTTGCCTACAACTAATTCCGAATTTCAGCACTCTTATTTTCTAAGACTTGTAAGGCTGATGTTTCAATAGCATTTAATGTCCCCGTAGTTAAATCATTTTGTTCGAAAGGATCATTTTGCAAATCATATAATCGTTTCTGTCCACTATCTAACTGAATAAGTTTATAGCTTCCATCACTAATGGTATATCCAGATCTATTCGCATTATTGCTATTTAAAATTTCAGAATAATTAAAGTCTCGAGATCCCGAACCAGAACTTGTCAATAAGGACTTGAAACTATGACTATCTTCATAATTAGGTAAATTCACTCCTGCTATTTCAGCAATAGTGCTAAAAAGATCAGTACTACTAATTAAATTATCATCTCTCTCATTTACACGAACTACCCCTTTACCAGAAATTATCATAGGCACATTAACCCCTCCCAAAAACAGACTTCCTTTACTTTGATCAGAACCATAAGGCGCTTGTACAACCTGAGGATGTGAGCCATTATCTCCAATAAAAATAACGATGGTATTTTCTAATATATCCTCAGGAATACCCCCTAACAATCGTCCCAATTCATAATCAATACTTTCTGTCATCGCCATAAAGTATGGCAAAGGATTCGCATCTATACTTGCCTGGTCTGTTGCTAAACTCCCTTGTGAATGCATTTCTATTGGAGGCAAATGAAATGGTGTATGTGGTGCTGTATAGGCCAACCAACAAAACCATGGTTTATCCTGTGCATTTACCCAATCAATAGCTAAATCAGTAAGTTTAGTGGTTATATATCCCGAATATGGATTTGTTTGTCCATTTTCGGTAAAAGGCCAATTATTATAATCATTAACCCCACCACCTAATAGTCCAGCATAATACCCAATACCCATTTCTGTAGGCCGATTTGGCTCATTATTGGACAAATGCCACTTACCTAGAATAGCATGGCTGTAACTTCTGTTAGTGTTTTCATCTAAATATTCATGAATTGTTTTTTCATTTGCAGGAATAGTAAGGGCATCTTCAGCATTTAACACCCCTGTTCTGTAACCATAACGTCCAGTTAAAATTGAAGCTCGGGTTGGTGCACATACAGGGTAAGCCCAAACATTATCGAATGTAATTCCGTTAGCTGCAAGGCTTTCCAAATTTGGCATATTAGGTTTTACAGCACCAATACTATAGCCTGGTGTCGCTTCAATTCCTAAATCGTCTGCAATAATTAATAAGATATTTGGCCTGGTTTCGCTAACTGGAAGCTCAGTTGTATCTCCAGTATCAACCATTATATCATCTACTACATCACAGCTTAAACAAAGGGCTAATACTACCAAAAGACGACAAGATAATAAGGAGGCATTGCGCATAGACTTTCTCTTTAAGACCTTAAGTTTTCAAAAAGGTTTAATTTTTTATAGTCAAAATAAACTATTAGGTCTTTAAAATTTAATCCTTACAATTAAAATATATGACTTAAGCAAAGCAACCATTTGTATGACATTACATCTTATAATAAAGGTTCGCAAATGAAATCATATAAACTCTTACTCCTTATAGGTCTTATATTTAGCTGTACCGACGATGACACAAACATAACTGAAGGTTGGACGGTATTAGAAAGCCCTACGAGAAACACCTTAACAGGAGTCACATTTTTGAATGATGCTTTTGGGGTAATCAACGGTTACTCAGGCACCTTATTAAAAACTAGTAACACAGGAAACGATTGGAAGATTTTAGATGCTGGGGTCAACATTTCTTTCTCCAATGCATTTATTATGAACAACAACACTTTCGTCTTAGCGAGGTCAGGACTTTATAAAACAACAGATGGCGGCGATACGTTTCAAGAACTAGAAAACACCAGTAGCCTCAGTGGTTTTGTAACGGGAATCTATTTTTTTGACACAAACAATGGTATCATCTGTAAATCGGGAGTAATTTATGCTACTTCTGATGGTGGGCTAACATGGGCGCCCACTTATGATGCTTTATCAGGACATTATGAAATTCAATTTACTTCAACTACTGTAGGTTATTTAGCAGGGGGCTCAACTAATGGAGGCGTAGCTGGGGGATTTTTTACCCATGGTGAATTACATAAAACCAACGATGGAGGACGCACTTGGTATGAAATTGAAAATGTCATTATCGAAAAGGCACAAATTAGGGCTATGGACTTTATTAGTGATAGTATCGGTTATTTTACAACTATTGAAGGAAACTTATACGCTACTCAAGACGGAGGTTCTACATGGCAATTGAGAGCATCTGAATATTATTTTCTGGACCTGGTTTTTATTACTGAAAACTTAGGCTATGCAATTCGTGGAACAGCAGTATTTAAAACTGAAGATGGAGGACGTAATTGGATGGAAGATTTTAGCTCCCCAATTGACGAACTTCTTGCAATTACTAAAACACCAAGAGGCAATCTATTTGTAGTAGGAAGAAATGGGGTGATTCTAAAAAAAACCACCTTTTAATTCCTTCAATCAAATTTTCATCTGGCATTATTTAATGTGTACTGATATAATAAAAATTGCCGTCTTCTGGAAGTATTAAGCTACCTCTTTCGGCCAACATATTAGTGGTTTGAGTATATATAAAATGATACCACCAAATAAAAAACTCCTCAAAACTTATGTCTTCAGAATAGCCTGATGTTTGATAGACATGACTTATATAATTTCTGTGTTTCTCAAGAATCTCAAGAAGTGTCGGCCTAAATAATGCGGCCATCTCACCCATTTCTTGTTGATCATTGGCGTTAAGTCTAGGTACCGATTCCAGAAGATACTCCAAAAACTTAGAGTCGCTTTTAAGTTTCGCGTTTGCAAGATTTCTATTATTACCATAGATACTCAAAGTTGTACTATCATTGAGTTTTCGGTATTGATTCCCATAAATTCCGAAGGCTTCTTTAGGGGCAGATGCATCCTCCATTATGGCGTAATAATAGTGGTTTTGATGCCGCTCCGGACGAGTCTTTGTCTTTAAGAACTCTCGCTCCACAGCATTAATTTGCCAGTTATCCAACAGTACATTGCTTAAAATAAAGAATGCCATTGACTTAAAATTCTGCGATTTGGAGAGGATTGTCTTATGATACTGTTTTTTGATACTGAATAACTCATCTTCAATAGCACGGACAATTTCCAAGGCGATAGGAGTACTCTGTTCAAACAAGGCTTCACCATCATTATCACTGGCTATAAATATTGTAGGTCGCAAAGAGTCGCCTGGAGCTAACCAGTTCTTAGATTTTAAAAATGCAATATGAGTATTAAGTGAAGCATCATTCCATTCCACTTTTTTCTGAAACTTTTTTACAGGTATTTGTTCATGTAGGGAAATAAGAAACAGGTCCAGACTATCATTTTGAGCATAAAAGTCCGGAAAATTTTGCCCGCTAGAGATCATTTTATGCTCATACTGCTTAATAAAAATTTCATCGAGTGTACCCTTGAGATTTGGTGCTCCACAAGACGCAAGTAACCATAGTATACACAAATAATAAAAACCTTGTTTCATATTGTTTGTTATTTGTATTAAAGAGCAGAAAAAACAAGAGCTGTTACAACTCCCTATATTTTTTAGAACCTTTAACCTCGTTAACCTCGTATTATAAGGACCATTTTCTATACAATCAATCCTTATCAAATCCTTCTTATTTGTAACAAAAGATGTTATTTTTAGACATATAAATACACCCGATTAACACGCTACATTCATGACACTACAAGACGCCTCTCTATATTTCAAAAACTTAATTACAACCCAAACCAAAGAGAGGGAACAAAAAATTTATAAACAGTTTATCAAGTTAATATTTGCATTGGAACAACATGGTTTAAGCGATACAGAAGTACTTCGTATAGAACAACAACTGGATGCTCTCCAGTTAACAACCTCTCTCAAAAACAAAAAACGTTTCTTTAATCTGAAACTTCAGAAATTTAAATCCTACCTTAGGAACCAGCATGGTCTAGTCAATAAAGACCATTATTCCAATACTGGTTTAGCTATGGGAATGTCCTTTGGGATGTTAGCAGGTCTCATATTTGGAGAAAGCCTTGGCTTTGATAATGGCCTCATTGTAGGGATGGTTTTCGGGATGACATTAGGGATCATTATTGGTAAAAACAAAGACGCAGAGGCTGCTCGTCAAAACCGCGTATTAAAAACAACATAACAGTAACTTAAACTATAAAAACATGATAATATCTACAACAGACATCGTACCTAACAAAGAGATTACCGAAATATTAGGCATTGCCAGAGGCAGCACTGTACGTTCCAGAAATATTGGGCGTGATATTTTCGCTGGATTGAAAAATATTGTAGGTGGAGAAATTGAAGAATACACAAAATTACAGGCGCAATCTCGTGAACAGGCCATGCAGCGCATGGTTAGAGATGCACAACGCTTGGGTGCTGACGCCATTGTAAATATGCGTTTAACGACTTCTATGGTTATGCAAGGCGCTTCAGAAATTCTGGCTTATGGCACCGCCGTTAAACTCAGTTAAGATGGAAGATCTTGCAACATTTGCTTTTATTAGCATCCATATCTTATTTTGGGGAGGCTGTTTTGTGCTTCTCATTTATTTAATCTTTAGACGCATCAACATCAAAAAAACGGAAGATTTCGAGAAACGAGATAACTAAAACACTAATTCAAATTTTACTTTTTTAGTAAGTATTATATCCATTAGAAAGATTGCTTCACTTGTGCCTCGCTATGGCGATTAATTCAATACTGATGAAAACCATCAGAAACAAATTTTAATACCTTAGGTAATGATTCTCGCCAATAGGTCCATGTATGACCACCATCACGGATTCTAAATTCGTGTTTTACCTCTTTTTTACGTAGTGCTAAATGCACTAAGCTATTCCCTTCATATAAAAAATCGTCGTCACCGCAATCTATATACCAACGTACCGATTCTAATTGCTTTTTGGTCATGCCTTCAATAAGTGAATGGGCATTGTGTCTAGGAAAATAATCCTTAGCAACCTCGTCGTTTACATGTGTGTCTCGAAAATTCTGTAAATTATGTTGCATCACTTCAACGGTTAGCGGGCCTACATAAGCGCTTAAGGGACAAGAAGATGAAAATAATTCAGGATGGTGCAAAGCATACATAAAAGAGCCTCCCCCACCCATAGATAAACCAGCAATAGCACGATAGCGTTTTTTACTTTTTATGCGGTACTTCCCTTCTACATATGGCATTAATTCTTTAAAAAAGTAATCTTCATAATCCCAATCGCCACGAATATCATTAAAATACCCCAAGCGTTTTGTATAGCCATCAGGCATAATAATAATCATAGGTGTCGCACTCCCATCTTTTATAGCAGCATCAGCAATACGTTTCACTTCTCCAAACTGAACCCAGCCGGTATGATCATCACCAGCACCATGTAGCAAATACAACACTGGATAACTTCGCGCTGAACTGTCATAATCTGGTGGTAAATACACTGCGAAATTACGTTCGGTTTTTAATATTTTACTGGAATGTGATAGGTTATCGTATACGGTTCCTGTTTGAGCCATACTTGAAGTGATAAAACAGAAGCATAAGCTGAGTAGCGCTATGATTTTTTTCATACTAATGGTTGGTTGGTTTAATTCAAGTCTCTAAAATACTTGATTTTCAAATATCATACAAATAGAAAAACGCTCTATTTCCAGAGCGCCTTTCATTACTTAATCTTTAATATTTTAAATGATGATTTTTAATTAGTCTGATTTCTTTTTGATGTTGAGCTCAGTAAAATCAACATCCAACAAATCTGGTTGGTCAATTTTAAAACCAATAACATTTCTCTTGGTGTCGAATTCAAAAGTAATGAATCCACTTGGCATCCTAGGATCTTCCCAAATGATCTCAAAAGTATCATAATGCCAATGTTTGAGGTTTCCTGTAAACAATGGTGTATGCGAAAATGAAAGTTGTAATGCATCGCCTTTAACTACGATATTGATATCGCCATACATCACATCATTAAATGCGCCAGCATATGCATCAATTATCAATGAAGGCTTAGTTCCCTTTATATTAACACCCTTTGCATCTTTACGTCTCTCTGCACTAATTCCATCCCATTGAGGAGCGAATTCTTTAAGCAATTTGGAAAAATCTGTATAGTCGGAATCTCCTAAATACTTACCAACAACATCATACATTAAAGCTGTAGCTATCCAACTTGCTGAGGAATTTGAAAGCACTATAACTCCAAAATTTTTGTTTTTCACCATAATACAATTGGCGCTCATCCCATCAATACCTCCTGAATGGTCTAATATTTTGTTGCCGTTTTTAGGGGTGAGCCACCATCCAAAACCGTATGAAGTAAATTCATTATGCAAGGGTTCTCTTGAGGATTTGAAATGAAATTGAGGTTTTAAAATTTCCTTAAAAGTTTCAGGTCTAACCAAAGTATCCATTCCTACAATACCATCATTCAATATAAAATTCATATAACGCGCCATATCATTTGCTGAGGCATAAAACGACCCCGCAGGTGCCATATTATCTAACTTCTCTTGTTCTATAGCAATAACATTAAAGTCTTTATCTTTTATATGAGGGGTACTAATATTGTTTGATTGCTGTCTTTCGGCTTGGGTAATTACAGTGTTTTGCATTTTTAAAGGGTTAAAAATACGATTACGAATAAAATCGTCCCAAGACCCATCAATAACGGCTTCAACAACTTTGGACGCTACAATAAACATAGTGTTTTGGTAGGCCGGTTTTTCCCGATATCCAGATTCAGGTTTCAAATACTTAAGCCGTTTCACGATCTCCTCCCTAGAGAGATCAGAATGATACCAAAGTGTCCCTCCACTGACTCCTTTCAACCCACTTCTATGGGTTAATAAATCACGAATAGTAAATGCATTGGTTACATAGGGATCATATAATTGAAAATAGGGCAAATATTGAATCACTTTATCATCCCAATCTAGTTTACCTTCATCTACAAGCATGGCTAGAGCAATTGGTGTGAACGATTTAGATATGGATCCAATACCAAATAATGTGTTATTATTTACAGTTTCATTTTCATGAATTGTTCGGGTACCAAATCCTTTAGAATACTTTATTTCATCATCCTGAACAATCGCAATTCCCATACCTACAGCATCAAAATGCTCCATCTGTTTTGAGATAAATTGATCTAAAGAGTCTATAGCTATACTTTGACCATAAACAGTATGTACAATCACGAAAAGCAATATGCTAAAATTAAGATGCTTCATTTTTTTTAATATTTAATTTATATCCTTAACTGCTGTCCCTGTAATTTTTATTTTACCTCCGTAAGGTAAAGCTTCTGCTTGATAAATAGTTCTTGAAGGACGTTGGTCTTCTGGAAATAATTCACAAAACAATTTATTCACTAAAGGTAAATCTTTTAAATCGTTAAAGGCAATATCAATAAATACCACATCGCTCTTTTCAAATTTAGACTGCTTCAAAACCGCAAAGAAATTAGAAAATGCTAAATGCGCTTCTTCCAAAACTGTCCCTAAAACAAAAGTTCCTTCTCTGTTTACTGCTAATTGCCCACTCACAAAACACATATTATTTACAACAACAGCATGGCTTATTGGGCTATCCCATTTTGGTAAATTTTCGCCTTCATTAATATATTTTTTAGGATTCATATTGCTGTTTAAAAATTCTATTTCGGCTTATTTGAACGTTCAGTTGGCGCATATTTATATTCCAAATTATTAGCAATAGCTATAGCCCAGTCTTTACCTAAAATTTTCTCTATTAAATGAAACGAGGCATCAATGCCTGCAGAAACACCTGCCGATGTAATTACTTTGCCATTATCTATAAATCGTGCATGATGATGTACTTTTTTAATGGCTGGATATTTTTTCTCTAAAATATCTAATCCAGCACTATGCGTTGTTGCTTCCAATGCATCCAAAATGCCAATTTCTGCAAGAATAAAAGCTCCTGTACACACTGAAAATGTATAATCTGCTGCCATTGAATTTTCCTTAATCCATTTTAGGGTTTCTTCACCAACACTTGTCCACATTCCTCCTGGTATGATTAAAATGTCTGGCTTAGGACAATCAATAATCGAATACTGGGGATTTACGCTTAAATTAGGCATCGTTGTAATTGCCTCTTTTGATGCACCAACGGTATAGACATTAAAGTTTTTTGATCCCGCTGAGGTAAACACATCATAAGGACCTGCATAATCAAGCACTTGAGCATGATTAAATAATAAAATAGCGACATTCATGGGCTTGTCCAAATCTTTTAGATAATTAAAAGGTTGGGTAACAGTAACCAGTTTCATCCCGCAACTTTCACAAGCTCCAGGTTTGTCAAAATGTTTCCCATCAGACTTACATCCACAAGGTGCACATTGATATATTAGTTCAGATTTTTCTTGTGCAAATAATTGTTGTTGAAAAGTGACAAACAATAATAAGCAAGCCATCGATTTCAAAAAAATCTTAATGTTATGTTTCATGTTATTTTCTATTAAAATTACTGTTAGTTCTTATAAGGATTATCTTTAGTAAGTAATAATCCTTCTCCTGGCTTCCACTTATCATATTCCATATAGAATGCTACTTCTTTGGCCTTTGCAAGCCCTTCAATTTTGGCAACCAGATGTAATGCTCCATCAATTCCTGCAGAAACACCCGCTGTTGTAATTACGGTTCCATTATCAACAAAGCGCACGCTTCTTTTTACTGTTACATTGGGGTAACGGGTCTCAAAACCATTTAGTGCACCATGAAATGTGGTTGCTGTTTTGCCTTCCAATATTCCTGCCTCAGCTAATACAAAAGCACCTGTACATACTGAAAAATAAAATTCTACATCTGTTTGTGCTTTTACCCATTCAATAACTTTTTTATCTCGGTAAGCATTGTCTGCATTACCACCAAAAAACGCCAATATATCTGACTTGGGGGCGTCTTGAATACTATAATCCGGAGTCACTTTAAGGATGCCTTGTGATAAAATTGGATCCTTAGTTTTTGAAACAATGAAGACCTCATAACCAGCATAATCAAAGACTTCCATAGGACCCGCAAAATCTAAAACCTCTACTCCTGGTTGTAAATAAAATGCTATTTTCTTTTTAGCGTTTTTAATTTTCTCTAGGGCTGCTTTAGTTGTTAACTCCATATTGCATACATTACAAATTCCATGTTTTTCAAAAGTTTTGGTATCACATTCACTGTCACAAGGCGGACAAACATAAACAGGTTTGTCTTGTTGGGCATTCATATTAAATGCGATTAAAACCATTAGTATTAATATCTTTTTCATCTTGTTATCTTTTAATCTAGATTATATATTTTCTTTTAATTTTTTCAAAGCCAATTTATACCTTGGCAAATAAGCCTTATGATCAATTCTATCTGGCATATTTTTAAAAACTAATTCCCAATGTTTAATCGCTTTCTTTTTATTCCCTAAAGCGGTATTAACCTTAGCCAACCCAACGTTTATCATAAAAACTTCTTCTGGAAATTTTTTAGCGATAAAAGTGTATAATTTATACGCTTCTTTATTTTTATTTTTTAAAAGTAGTCTGGTTGCTTCGCTTGAAACCTCTTTTGCGGTTGCCGTTTTAAGCGCTCTTTCTCTTAGTTTATTTGCCTCCTCATCTCTACCTAACTTTTCTAAAACACTCGCTTTTACAGAAAGTGTTCCGTAATTTTTATTACCAAACCATTGTCTATTAATTGCATAATCTGCCCAGACTAATGCTTCGTCTAAATTGATATTGTTATTTACACAAAAATCAATTGCATCTATCCAGTTACGATATTCAAAACCAGCTCCATTGCGCAAATCGCTTCGCAACTTGCTCACATATAATTCATTAATCTTTGGCACTTCAATTTTTACTGGAACTGACAGGTATTCCCATTTCAAAGCCATAATAGCATGATCACTTTTTCTTTCAACAAAATCATAGGTTAGCCACTCTGTAAAAGCTGTTTTAGTTGGTTTTACTGTTACTCTTAACGCATCTTCTTTTTCATCATAATACAAAGCTCCCCATGAATTATAATCTTTTGAAAAGATGATCGTCCATTCTTCTTTTCCTGCAACCATAAAGAGCCCATACTTACCTGCTGGCAAGTTTTTACCTTCTATTTTAACGTCATGACTTATAGTGAAAACGGTATTTGTTTGGGCACCAGCTCTCCAAGGAATTACTTGGTCCGCGAACATTTCATAATTGAATCCATAAGGCACTAATTTTCCCCAAATCTTTCCCGTTCTATCTTCTCCTGATCTTGGATTTGTGACATTGGGACTGTTATAGGTTACATTTACTTCTACTATCGTTCCTATCCATTGACTAAGGCTTACTTTTTGATTTTGGGATTCGGGAAGGGTAATCCCGTTTTGAGCATTTAAATTTAAACTACAAATCAATAACACTAATGTTACCTTTATTATACTTAGCTTCATCTTAATCTTTATTTTACTTGATTTAATTTAGAATGCAAAAGTATAGCCCTTTAGTGCTTAACAAAAGGACAAGAACCCACAGTAATAGGACAACTTAATTTAAGTCATCTACATCGGTTGGAATAATATCTTGATATTTTTTAAGAAGTGATCGTAATTGAGTGGTACTTTTAAGCCCACATTGTTCAGTTGTGTATGCCATGGTGTAGCCTTCGGCCAGAAGATTAATTGCTTGCTCTACCCTTAGCTTGGTATGATAATCTCCTATGGTAATCCCAATAGTTTTCTTAAATAGACGCGTTAGGTTTCTAGCGCTCATATTTACTATTTCAGCAATGTCTTCTATCGTGAAAGATAGGGCTAAATTTTTTGAGATAAAATCCTGAGCATCATGAATTCTAGTTTCTAAATGATTTCTGTATTGAAGAAATATACTTAATTGAGGGTCGGATTCGCTCCGCCTAAAGTACATCACAACCTCTTTCGCGATCTCTACGGCAAACTTTACACCATACTCTTTCTCTACCAGATACAAACACAAATCAATCCCGGAAAGCATTCCAGCACTAGTATAAATACGTTCGTTTTCAACAAATAATCTGTTCTTCAATAATTCGGTATCTGGGAATTTCTGCTCAAATAAATCAAACGCTTTCCAATGTGTTGTCGCCTTTTTACCTTTAAGCAACCCAGCATCAGCTAATAAAAAAGCACCTGTACACACTGAAACCATAGTTGCTCCTTGATCATATTGGGCATAGAGCCACTTATAAAACCCTTCACTTTCTTTTTTAAAATCAGCATCATTATACAGCGAAAACTCAATACCTGGAATTACAATAATATCGCCTTTGGACAGTCGAAATTCATGATATGGTGTAAGTTCAGAAAACCCAAAACCTAATGTGTTCGTGGCCTTTGATTCTAAGGTACTAGAGACAAAGAAAAGCTCAAGTTCAGCGCCATATTCAATACACTCAAAAAACAACTGGGCTGGCCCAATAATATCCAAAGGATGGGTATTTGGTGGCATTAGAAAATAGATGTTTTTCACAGGTTTAAATTTTAGTTATATGCTTCTCATAAAAGTGAGAATTACGTGATTCTCGATACAATATTATTTCATTGTACTTCATAAAATCACTCGAAATGACAATAAAACAAGCCTAAAAGGGTGATTTTTCTCATGGCTAAGTTACCGTTTCACCCTGCTTTAAAATCCTCCATTACTTATTTATAACATAAACTTAACTATTTCGGAAATTTCGCGCTTATGGCTTCCAAACATAAATTATGAATGCTGCCAACATGTGAATGCTCTTTAGACATATCAGGCTTATAAGTTCCTGCCTGAACCTCTGCACCAATCTCCTGATAGGCTTCTCTGAAAGACTGCCCATCGACTACTAAATTATTAATACTATCTACCGTGAACAAGTATTGGTATTTCTCATCAGTTAGATCGATATCTATTACAATAACTTGTTGAATGGCATAATTAAAAATATCCAAAATGTTCTTCATATCCTCGAAAGCATTGATAATATTTTCTTTTAATAATTGAAAATCTCTGTGATACCCACTTGGTAAATTATTTGTGATGAGCAACATTTCAGTATGTAAGGCTTGAATTTTATTACACTTCCCTCTTATAAGTTCAAACACATCAGGATTCTTTTTATGTGGCATGATACTACTCCCTGTGGTGAGTTCATCAGGAAAAGTAACAAAACCAAAATTCTGACTCATATACAAACACACGTCCATAGCAAATCTACTTAATGTATTTGCTAATCCTCCTAAAGCTCCTGCAACAGCCCGTTCACTTTTACCTCTACTTAATTGGGCCGCAACCACATTGTATTTAAGAGTTGCAAACTTAAGTTCTTTAGTAGTGAATTCTCTGTCAATAGGAAATGAACTACCATATCCTGCCGCTGAACCCAGTGGGTTTTGGTCTACAATTTTTAGAACAGCATTCAAAACATGGACATCGTCAATAAGTAATTCGGCATAGGCCGAAAACCACAATCCGAATGAAGACGGCATAGCTACTTGCAAATGGGTATATCCTGGCAATAAGGCTAATTTATGCGTTTCGGCTAGCTGCAATAGGGTATCAAAAAAGGTTTTTGTTTTTTCAGTAATAAGCTTTAAATTGTCTTTATAAAACAACTGCAATGCTACTAAAACTTGGTCATTTCTGGATCTTGCAGTATGGATTTTTTTACCAACTTCGCCAAGTTGTTTAGTCAACTCAAACTCTATTTTTGAGTGTACATCTTCAAATTGGTCTTCAATAGTAAAAGTCCCTGCTTCAATTTGCTTTGCTAAAACATCGAGACCCAATTCCAGTTGAACTAATTCTTCAGATGAAACAATACCGATACTTGCTAACATTTTAGCATGAGCCCTAGAGGCTTGTACATCATATTTGGCAATGTGTAAATCAATCTCTCTATCGTTACCAACCGTAAAATGTTCTATTTGCTTATCTATTGTAAATCCTTTATCCCAGAGTTTCATGTACTTAATGTTTAGTCGTTAATTTATTGATGTTATAACCTTATTCAGCAATTCGATATAAATCTTAATTCCTTCTTCAATTTCATTGATGTAAATAAACTCATCAGCAGTATGTGATCGGGTGCTGTCTCCAGGCCCTAATTTTAAGGATGGACAAGATAAACAAGCCTGATCGGACAAGGTGGGTGATCCATAAGTTTCTCGCCCTATAGCAATTCCTGCTTTCACCAATTCATGATCAACAGGGATAGATGAAGAGTTTAAACTTAAGCCTCTAGGTGTGATACTATCACATGGTGAATTGTTTATTAACAGCTGTGACACTTCTTTATTAGTGTACTTATCATTGACACGTACATCAATCACTAATTTCACATCTGCTGGCACAGCATTATGTTGCTTTCCTGCATTAATTTGGGTTACAGTAAGCTTAACTTCACCTAAGGCTTCTGATGTTTTTTGAAACTTAAAATCTTTAAACCATTTTAACACATTAATGGTATTATAAATGGCATTGTCATCGTTAGGGTGTGCCGCATGACCAGGTTTTCCTTTTACAAGGGCATCAAATACCACTAAGCCTTTTTCGGCCACAGCAAGCTGCATTAAGGTTGGCTCTCCAACAATGGCAACATTTACTTTTGGAATTATAGCCAGCATACTATTTAACCCATCCGGACCACTACTTTCCTCTTCAGCAGAAGCCACTATCACAAGGTTGTATGACAAATCTCTCTCAGCATAAAAATGCGTGAAGGTTGCTATAAGTGATACCAAACATCCACCGGCATCATTGCTCCCTAACCCATAGAGCTTCCCATTTTCTACAATGGCTTTATAGGGGTCTTTAGTATAACCATTATTAGGTTTTACAGTATCATGATGTGAGTTTAATAACAGCGTTGGTTTGCTCTCATCGAAATATTTATTAGTTGCCCACACATTATTCTTGGTACGAGTATATGGAATACTATTATCTTTAAACCATCGCTCTATTAGTACTGCCGTCTGGTCTTCCTGAGAAGATAATGATGGTGTCTCAATTAAATTTTTGAGCAAGTTAATGGCGTCTTGTGTAAGGTCTCTTGTCATTAGTCCTGTATTGTAGTGAATTTTGAATTTGAATTGAAAAGCATTTCCGGTTTTCCGATGCATACTTTCTTAACTTTATTGGTAATAGCATGAAAACAATTTTCTAATTTTGGTAGCATCCCATCGGCAATAATGCCTTGATCTTTCAAGTTTTGATAGTTTGTACTATTAATATTTTCAATAACAGAATCTTCAGCATTAATATCTTTTAGCACCCCACTTTTTTCAAAACAATAATATAACTCGGTGTGATAGAGTTCTGCAAAACCAATTGCCAATTCTGATGCAATGGTATCTGCATTCGTGTTTAATAGTTGTCCATTAGCATCATGAGTTATGGCACAAAATACTGGAGTTACATTTCCAGCTAAAAGTAAGTTGGTTGTTTCTGTATTAACCTTTTGAACATCGCCAACAGAACCAAAATCTATATCCTTTACTGGTCGTTTCACGGATACAATAGTATTGCCATCTGCTCCAGAAAACCCAACTGCATTACATTGTTGAGATTGTAACTTGGCGATAATGCTTTTATTGATTTTACCGGCATAAACCATGGTAATTATATCTAACGTAGCAGCATCGGTGATACGTCTCCCGTCAATCATATTGACTTTAACACCCATTTGATGTGCTAACTTAGTTGCTAATTTTCCACCACCATGGACCAATATTTTTGGTCCTTCAAGACTAGAAAAATGTTTAAGAAAATCATCTAGCACAAAATCATTGTCGATAATATTTCCCCCAATTTTTATAATTTTTAATGTTTTCATCCCTTCCTGACCTTCCCAACGGGAAGGACCTTTTTATATCTCATTACGAGGGTTTTTAATAACAAAGCAATCTCTCTATCAAAAAAATATTGCTTCAATCGTGCCTTTCGTAATGATGCTTTTTTTTAATTATAATACTTCCAATATTTGTTTCAAGACAATTTGTGCTGCATACGTTCTATTATTCGCTTCTTGTATCACCACAGATTGTGTACTATCCAGTACTGCATCTTCAACTACTACGTTTCGACGTACTGGTAAACAGTGCATAAATTTGGCGTCACCTAATTTTTCCTTAGTCATCATCCAATTCGGGTCTTCACTCAGTATTTTTCCATAGTCGGAATAACTACTCCAATTTTTTACATAGACGAAATCGGCAGCTTCCAAAGCGGCTTCCTGATTGTAATTTACTGGTGTGTCTTTTACAATATCAGAATCCAACTCATATCCTTCGGGATGTGTAATACTAAAATCAACATCCAAAGCCTGCATCATTTGAATAAACGAATTAGCAACTGCCTGCGGTAACGCTTTGGGATGTGGTGCCCAAGACAAAACTACTTTTGGTTTTGAAACAGATTTAAGTTCCTCAATGGTAATGGCATCTGTTAATGCTTGTAAAGGGTGAGCTGTAGCACTTTCCATATTCACAATTGGAACGGACGCATATTTCACAAAACTATTAAGCACAAATTCTGAGGTATCTTTTGCCTTATTTATTAAACTAGGAAAAGCTCTCACCGCAATTACATCAGCATATTGTGAAATGACTTGAGCTGCTTCTTTAATATGCTCGGTAGTATTCATGTTCATTATAGTTCCATCTTCAAACTCCAAATTCCATGCATCATTGACATTTAATACCATAACTTGCATACCTAAATTTCTAGCTGCCTTTTCAGTACTCAATCGGGTTCTTAAACTTGAATTGAAAAACAACATCACCAAGGTTTTTTGATGTCCCAATTCGGTAAACTGAAAAGGATCCTTTTTTAATTGAATGGCCTCCTGAATAGTTTCAGAAATATTATCAATATCGTATATGCTTGTGTATTTTTTCATTATTATGTTTTTAATCTTCCAAGGCTTTTTACTTACTTAACTCAATCTTCAAAGCGCTTAAAAACGCATCAACATGTTCTTTTTTAATTGTTAAAGGCGGAAGAATTCGTAATAAATTCGGATTCTTGGCAGAACCTGTAAATATGTGATGATTGAAGATAAGGTTTTTTCTGAGTTCTGCGATTGGAAAATCAAATTCTAATCCCAACATTAAACCTCTTCCCTTTATCGTTTTCAACTTTGGTAACTCCCTTGCTTTGCTTATAAAATAATTTGAAATTTCATTTGCATTTTGCATTAGACCTTCACTTTCCAAAACTTCTAAAACAGCTAAGGATGCGGCACAAGCCAAATGATTTCCTCCAAAAGTGGTTCCTAATAAACCAAAGGACGATTTAATACTTGGATGTATTAATATACCTCCTATTGGAAAGCCATTCCCCATACCTTTCGCCATGGAAATAATATCTGGTGAAATGTCATGTTTTTGGAATGCAAAGAAATCGCCAGTTCTACCAAAACCGCTTTGCACCTCATCTGCAATTAAAAGGGTACCGTAGGATTTACAAAGCATCTCTAATCCTTGATAAAACTCGGTACTACTTTCATCGAGTCCCCCAACGCCTTGAATACATTCAATAATCACGGCACATACATCTCCTTTCTCTAATACTTTTTTCACCGCTTCAAGGTCTCCTAATGCAACAAACGCTACTTCTTGTTGGGCGTTTATTGGAGCAATGATATTTGGGTTATCAGTAGCTGCTACGGCTGCTGATGTCCTACCATGAAATGAATTCTTAAAAGATAACACCTTTTTTCTATTGTTATGGAATGACGCCAATTTTAATGCGTTCTCATTAGCTTCTGCTCCCGAATTACACAAAAACAACTCATAATCGCTACACCCGGATAAGGTTTCAATTTTTTCGGATAATTCTACTTGCATCGGGTTCTGTATAGAATTACTATAAAAACCTAGTGTGCTCACCTGTTCACTAATTCTTTTCACATACTCAGGGTGTGAATGCCCTATCGAAATTACAGCATGCCCTCCATAGAGATCTAAATACTTGGTGTTGTTAGAATCGAAAACATGGATGTCTTTTGCCTTCACTGGAGTTATATCGAATAGAGGATATACATTAAATAAACTCATAATTGCTCTGTTTTTATGCTGTTAATTTTATTAAATGAAGTCACCATTCCTTGAATTAGTGATGAACTTAAACCCTTGTGTTCCATCTCATTTAGTCCTTCAATGGTACAGCCTTTAGGTGTGGTCACTTTATCTATTTCTTGTTCTGGATGATTCCCAGTTGTAATTAATAAATTTGCTGCGCCTTCACATGTATGCATGGCTAATTCTTGAGCTTCTTTGGCATCAAATCCTAATTGAATAGCCGCTTGTGTTGTGGCACGTATCAAACGCATCCAAAAAGCAACACCACTTGCACATACAACTGTTGCCGCTTGCATTTGCCCTTCTGGAATACTTATAGAAGTACCAAGTCTGTTAAAAATAGCCTCGGCAATTTTTATGCGTTTTTCACCATTGCTATTGCTACATAAACAGGTCATTGATTTTCCAACAGCAATGGCTGTATTTGGCATGGCTCTAATTATAAATTGCGCCTCACCTACAACAGATTCTATTTTAGAAATACTGTATCCAGTAATAGTAGAAATAATAACATGCTTCTCAGTTAACAATGGTGCAATGTCTTTTAAAATGCCCTCAAAATGTGCTGGTTGCACAGCGAATATCAAAATATCTGAGTCCTGCACAGCCTTAACATTATCAGAAGTAACCGTTACATTTTGGTAGCCTTCAAAACTGGCAATGGATTCAGGGTGACGTTTTGTTAAGTATAAACTGGTAATTGCATTTGTAGTTATCAATCCCTTGGCTATGGATTGTCCTAAATTTCCGGTTCCTATTATTGCTATTTTCATGTTTTATTTATTGATGGTTAAAAGAAATTAGCTTTCAATTGTATGCCTTCATTTTCAGGGTATCCAAACATGAGGTTCATGTTTTGAACAGCTTGACCTGAAGCACCTTTTAAAAGGTTATCAATGATGCTGGTTACTAATAATTTATTATTGTGTTTATGCAAATGAATTAAACATTTATTTGTATTCACAACTTGTTTTAAATGTAATTCTTCATCTGAAACAAAAGTAAATGCTGCGTCTTTATAAAAATCTAAATACATGGCTTTAGCGGCTTCTAAACTTCCTTCAAAATGGGTGTATGCCGTAGCAAAAATCCCTCTGGAAAAATCACCTCTATTAGGCATAAATATTATTTCAGAATCAAAATCCGATTGTAACTGACTAACAGACTGACCAATTTCGGCTAAATGTTGATGTGTAAATGGTTTGTAGTACGAAAAGTTATTATCTCTCCATGTAAAATGTGTCGTTTTAGACAACGATGTACCTGCGCCAGTAGCTCCTGTGACCGCATTTACATGTACGTCTTCAGCTATTAAATTATACTTAGCTAAAGGCAATAATGCAAGTTGAATTGCAGTCGCAAAACAACCTGGATTTGCAATATATTTAGCGTTTTTTACAGCATTTTTCTGTAATTCAGGCAAACCATAGACAAAATCTTTACCTTCAAAAAGCTGATCATCTTCCAACCTGAAATCATTACTTAAGTCAATAATTTTAGTGTTTTCTGAAAATTGATTATTTGCTAAAAACTGCTTTGAATTACCATGTCCCAAACACAAAAACAAAAGATCAATATCTGAATGAATGGTATTTGTAAATTCTAAATTAGTAGAACCCACCAAATCCTGATGTACAGCAGAAATTTTATTTCCTGCATTGGATGTACTGTACACAAACTTAATTTCTGTTTTAGGATGATTCAATAATAATCTTATCAATTCTCCTGCCGTATAACCCGCTCCTCCTATTATTCCAATTTGAATCATAACTATCCGTTTACGTTTTGATATATTTTGCTTTGATTAGCATAAATTTTAATAAAGCCTTTAGCATCATCTGCTGTCCAACCTTTATTCATTTCACCATAACTTCCAAAATCTGCATTCATTAAATCGTGAGATGAAGTAATTCCATCTAAACTAAAATGATATGGTTTTAAGGTTACAACCACATCACCACTCACTTGAGACTGACTACTTTGTAATAATGCTTCCATATCTCTCATCACAGGGTCTAAAAATAATCCCTCATGTAAATGCGTTCCATACCAGTTAGACATATAATCTTTATGCTGTAATTGCCATTTGGTTAGTGTATGTTTTTCTAATAAATGATGTGCTTTAATAATTATTGTGGCTGCTGCAGCTTCAAATCCCACTCTTCCTTTTATTCCAACTATGGTATCTCCAACATGAATATCTCTACCAATAGCATAAGCTGAACCTAAATCATTTAGTAATTCTATATTTTTTTCAGGGCAATTTTCCTGCCCATTTAAAGCAACCAATTCTCCATTTTTAAATGATAGGGTTACTTTTTCCTGATCTTCTTTTTGTAATTGTGAAGGGAAAGCGGATTCTGGTAAGGGTTGATTTGAAGTTAAGGTTTCTTCACCCCCAACACTGGTTCCCCAAAGTCCTTTGTTAATAGAATACTTTGCTTTTTGCCACGACATGTCAACACCATTTTTAACTAGGTAATCTATCTCTTCTTGTCTAGAAAGTGAATTATCTCTAATGGGTGTGATAATTTCAATTTCAGGTGCTAAGGTTTGAAAGATTAAATCGAACCTCACTTGATCATTTCCCGCTCCTGTACTTCCATGTGCAATATATTTGGCATCAATACTTTTGGCATATTCAATAATTTCTATGGCTTGAATAATTCGCTCAGCACTTACAGATAAAGGATAGCTGTTATTTTTCAGCACATTTCCATAAATAAGATACTTAACAACTTTATTATAATAGGTGGCAACAGCATCAATGTTGGTATAACTAGTCACTCCCATTTTATAGGCTTTATCCTGAATACTATCAATTTCTTCCTGCGTAAACCCACCTGTATTGACACTTACGGCGTGAATTTCATAGCCTTCATCTTTTGATAAATGTACGGCGCAATACGATGTGTCAAGGCCTCCACTATATGCTAATACTAACTTCTTCATCTTTTATTTTTTTTGAGAAACAGGCTTTGTTTGATTCTTTTCAATCGTTTAAATACCTTTTCTTTAATTTTTTTGGTTTGTTTTATTTCTTTTGTATTTGGGTCAAACAACATTCCAGTACATAAGCACATACTTTGTTCTGTTCGTTGTAAGACGTCATAATTTTTACAGGTTTGACAACCTTTCCAAAAGGATTGATCGTTAGTTAACTCAGAAAACGGCACTGGTTTATAGCCCAACTGACTGTTCATTTTCATTACTGCAAGACCTGTAGTAATACTGAATACTTTCGCTGTTGGAAATTTCACTCTGGAATGTTCAAATATTATTTTTTTAATTTGTTTTGCCAGGCCTTGTCCTCTATAATTAGGATGGACAATTAAACCTGAATTCGCCACAAATTTACTATGGCTCCAGGCTTCTATATAACAAAACCCTGCAAAGGTATTTCCATCTAAAGCTATAACAGCATTACCTCTTTCCATTTTATTAATAACATAAGCAGGGGTTCGCTTAGCAATCCCAGTTCCTCTTACATTGGCAGAATCGGCAATAGTGTCGCAAATAATATCTGCGTATATGCTATGTGATTTATCGGCAATAATGATATCCATTATCTTGATTTTGAATTAAACTATTTGAAAAATTATGATTTGAAAAACAGAACCGGACTCACCTAAGTTCCAAAATACATTACACCCTTACGGGCGGCGGCGGCGAGGAAAAACACAGGGTACAGAAAATCTGTTATTTTGAAAAATAACTAAATTTTGAAAGGCTGATTTTAAGAATGAATTGTACAAAGTGAAAAAATAAAATTACGAAATTACATGAACTGCTAAATAGTAGAATTAGCGGCGGCGGTTGCGTGTGGGCAACATGGGTAATGACGTATATATTTTATTTCCTGTTGAAATCATAGGACAAACGTACAACATAATTTTATACAACTCTCAACTAATCAATACTTTTTTGCAATATTTATTGATTTGACATTAAAACAATACGATTATTTTGAATCTTCTATTTTATCTTATATCATCAAAGGAAAATAATTAATACTCAAAAAAATATGGGTATAAAAAAAGAGGATTCACTTTCGCAAACCCCCTAAAATTAAAAAACAAAACTAAAATCTAATATTTTAAATAATTATAACTCGTTGTGCGTTTTGACTTAATCGTTATAATTCTTTTACTTTTATGTTTTTAAACCAAACTTTATCGCCATGATCTTGCAAGCCAATATGTCCTGTTTGATACTTCCCAAAGCCTTCCCATCCTTTAAATTTAGAATTGGCAACCATGTTATCCCATTCTTCTCCATGTACCGGAAATGTTAGCACTTCCTTACCATTCATGCTAACACTACCATGATTGGTTTTATGATTTACTTCTAAAACACATAAATTCCATTGACCAGCAGGATTCACAAATTCATCTGGACATGCAATCATATCGTATAGAGATCCCGCTTTATGTGTCCCTCCTGCTACTTTAGCGTCTGGATGCCTTGCATTGTCTAATACTTGAATTTCTGGTCCTGTTTGGTAAGCTTCATTAAATTTTTCATCTTCAAACACAGACCAAAATATCCCACTATTTCCGCCCTCAGACATTTTCCATTCTAAGGATAACACAAAATTGGTATACTTCTTTTTGCTAATAATATTTTTACCACCTTTCTCTCCCGGTGTAAACGCCATAGCACCATCTTCAATAGTCCACTCATCATGCATATCTTCCTTTAAATAGCCACGCCAATGCTCTAAAGAACTGCCATCAAAAAGCACTGTCCAATTTGAAACTACTTCTTTCTTTAGGTCTTCTACTTCTGAAGACCCTGTAGATTTTGGTGTTTCTTTACAACTAACTAGTAGTACGACTAAAAATACTATTGCTATTATATGTTTCATTTTCTTTTTATTTTTCTTTAATTTTTATATTTCGATACCAAACGGCATCACTATGGTCTTGCAAACCAATATATCCTGTTGTGGTGTCACCAAATCCATCCATCTCTATAAATTTTGTTTTTGCCACTAATTGATTCCATCCATCTCCTTGTAACGGGAAATTTAAAATCACTTCGCCGTTCATCTGTACCATGCCTTTATTCGTATTATGATCTATATCAATAACACATTTGTTCCATGTTCCAACTGGGTTTGCCATATCATTTGATGGTGCCATAATCCCAAATATTGCTCCTGTACGATGTATTTTCAAAACTAAAGTATCAGGGCTTATTTCATTGTCTCTAATTTGTATCTCAGGACCTGTTTGATAGGCTACTGAATATTTTTCAGCATTATCTACTCCCCAAAACACACCTGAATTTCCATATTTAGAAATTTTCCATTCTAGTGATAAGGTGAAACTTGTATACTTCTTTTTAGAAATGATCGTTTTTCCGCCTTCCTTTCCTGGAGCAAATGCCATAGCATTATCTTCAATAGTCCATTCCTTTGGAACCTCCTCTTTTTGAAATCCTTGCCATTGCTGATATGAAGTCCCATCAAATAAAATAGTCCATCCATCAACAACTTTAGGTGCTTCTTTTTCTTTACAGGAAAAAACAACCAGAGTCAATAATCCAAAAAACAACAATCTTCTCTTCATAGTTTTAGAGTCCTAATATTTTTTTAAGCTGTGCTTCATCAACATCTGCACCAGCAAAATCATCAAAGGCTTTTTCCGTAGCTTCAATAATATGATTGTTTATAAACGCCACACCTTCTCTAGCTCCTTGATCTGGACTTTTAATTACGCATTCCCATTCTAGAACCGCCCAAACATCACAACCATATTCTGTTAATTTTGAGAAGACTGTTTTAAAATCAACTTGCCCATCTCCAGGAGATCGATAACGCCCGGCACGATCTTTCCAATCGTTATAACCTCCAAATGTTCCTTTTTTACCGGTTGGATTAAACTCAGAATCTTTTACATGAAAGGCCTTTATAAATTCGTGATAGTGATCAATGTATTTAAGATAATCTAACTGTTGAAGCACAAAATGTGAAGGGTCGTATAAAATATTTACCCGTTTATGATTCCCTGTCGCCGCTAAAAATCGCTCAAAGGTATCGCCATCATGAATATCTTCAACTGGATGAACTTCATAACACACATCTACACCATTGTCATCAAAAGCATTCAAAATTGGCAACCAACGATCGGCTAATTCTCTAAAACCCATTTCAATAAGGCCTGTTGGTTGTTGCGGCCAAGGATGAACTGCTGGCCATAATAATGACCCTGAAAAAGTAGCATGTGCGTTTAATCCTAAACGTCGACTTGCAACTGCAGCATGTTTCATTTGCTGTTTAGCCCACTCCGTTCTTCCTTTATAATTTCCTTTTAGGTGTGCTGGTGCAAAAGCATCAAACATGATATCATGAGCTGGATGCACGGCAACTAATTGGCCTTGTATATGTGTAGATAATTCAGTTATTTCTAACCCATAACTATTTATCTTGCCTTTCAGTTCATCACAATAAGTTTGACTTTCTGATGCCTTTTCCAAATCAATTAATCTGGGATCGGTTGTTGGAATTTGTACTCCTTTATATCCTAAATCACTTGCCCATTTGCACAATCCATCTAAAGAATTAAATGGTGCCTTATCATCCATAAACTGGGCGAAAAATATCGCAGGTCCTTTTATTGTTTTCATTCTTCCTATTCCTCTATATTAATCCAAACGTTCCCGTTTTTATGCGATTCTACTACACGCTCTATAAAATTCATTCCTCTAACACCATCTATCATTGTTGGAAATTCACCTTCATTATAAGGTTCTTTTTTTATGGCTTTTGCAACGCCTTTATAAATATTTCCCATAGAATCGAAAATCCCTTCAGGGTGTCCTGGTGGTAATTTTGTGCCATCTAAAGACAATTCACTATTGTAAACATGTCCTGGTTTTAAAACTCTAAGTGGTTGTCCGTCTTCTAAGAGATACAAATAATTTGGATTTTCCTGCTCCCATTTTAAGCCAGCTTTTTCACCATATATTTGAACGGTAAAATTATTTTCCTCACCAGTTGCAATTTGACTCGTACGAATTACACCTTTTACATTATTTGTACAACGGAGTAATACAGTGCCATCAACATCCATTTGATTATCATCATATACATAATTAAGGTCTGCTAATACTTTAGAAACTCTTAACTGAGTGACATATTCAATCATATCGAAAGCATGTGTTCCAATATCGCCTATACAACAGCTAATCCCACCTTTTTCTGGGTCCAATCTCCAAGTATTGGCGCGTTTTTCCTTATCATGTAACACAGGATTTATCCACCCTTGATAGTACTGTGCATCAATTTTTTGCACTTTTCCTATGACTCCCTCAGCTATCATTTCACGCATTTGACGAATCATAGGATACCCTGTATAGGTATAAGTTACGGCAAAGGTAGACCCTGATTCTTGGCATGTTTTTTCCAATATTTTAGCTTCTTCATAACTAGTGGTCATTGGTTTTTCACAAATCACATTAAAGCCATTTTCTAATAGTTTATTAGCCATTGGAAAATGAAGAAAATTAGGCGTTAAAATAGATACAACTTGCATTCTTTCTGTTTCAGGAAGTTTCAATTCCTCAGCCACCAAAGTGTCAAAATCTTTGTACACTCTATTTGTTGGTAATCCTATTTTTTCAACAAAGCCTATATTTTCTTCCCAATTAGGATTAAAAACACCGCCTACAATTTGGTATTGATCATGCATAGCTGATGCTACACGATGTAACACTCCTATTAACGAATCTCCTCCTCCTCCTAAAATACCTAATCTAATTTTCGAACTCATCTATCTCTTTCTTTTATGCTTTATATTCTACTTTTTCATTTTTAAATAATAGGGCAAATATTATCAATACACCTACTGCAAATAATGCCGGAAAAGTCCAAACATCTTGCCAGCTGTGTCCGCCTGCTTCAATTACATTTTTATCGACAATTTGTCCTGCAACCCAAAATCCAATTAACATCCCAACCCCGTAAGTAGCTAGTGTAATTAATCCTTGAGCTGCACTTTTTACTTTTTCTCCTGCTTTAGAATCTGTATAGATCTGTCCTGAAACAAAGAAGAAATCATAACAAATACCATGTAAAGCAATTCCAATAACAATCATAAAGAATAAATCTCCTGCATTTCCATAGGCGAATAATAAATATCGAATTCCCCAAGCTAACATCCCAAATAAGATTGTTTTTTTAAATCCGTATTTCTTAAAGAAGAATGGTAATAATAGCATAAATCCAACTTCAGACATTTGTCCTATTGATGCCCAAGCTGTAGAATTTTCAACTTTATATTCTGTTAAAAAGGGACTTATATTTTGATAATAAAATGCTAATGGAATACATATTAATACTGAGGAAATAAAAAATACCAAAAAGTTTCTATCTTTTAATAGTTTTAAGGCATCCAGTCCTAGAATATCCGCAATTCTTACTTTATCTCCTTTCTTAAAACTAGGTGGTGTTTTAGGTAATGTAAAACTAAAAACTCCTAAAACAGCAGATGCAATTGCCACCATCGTAAAAGTATTGGACAACATACCCTCTCCTAAATTATCAATAGAGTCCCATTTTAAAGCGCTTATTAAAATTCCTGCCAAAATCCATCCTATAGTTCCAAAAACTCGCACAAATGGAAACTGTTTTGCGGGATCATTCATCTGATTAAATGATACCGAATTCACTAATGCCAAGGTTGGCATATATGCAATCATATAACCCAATACATATGGATAAAATACACTAAACTCTGTGACTTGGGACATTTGATACATCAAAATCGCTCCAACTAAATGTAATACACCAAGAATTTTTTCGGCATTAAAATATTTATCCGCAATTAATCCAATAATAAACGGAGCTATAATGGCTCCCCATGACTGCGTAGAATACGCCATTGCTGTTTCTGCCCCAGAAGCATTTAAATTATTTCCTAAAAAAGCGCCTAAGGTCACAAACCAGCCTCCCCAAATAAAGAATTCAAGGAACATCATGAAGGATAATTGAATTTGAATTTTAGTTTTCATCTTTTAGTTTTTATTGTTTTTTAATCACTGAAATATTAGTAATAAATCCACTAATACTAACTTGTTAGTTATTTTATTTTTTTATCGGCAGCAAGTAAAAGTGCTTTGGTCGCCAAAATTCCTTCTTCTTCACTTAATCTACCTCCTTCATATTCTACACCAACATATCCGTGATAATTTGCATCTACCACAATCTGCATCATTTTATAATAATCAATTTTTGTTTCATTACCATCAGCATCAAAATCATAAGATTTAGCACTTACGGCTTTAGCGGCAGGCATCATGATTTGAATCCCTTCATACATATCAGGAAATTCTTCAATACATTCTCCCCAATTTTCACCTTCAGCACGCTTAATACACCAGTTACCAAAATCTGGTAGAGTTCCGCAGTTTGGCATATTTACAGCTTTTATGGCTTGCATAAGTACAGGAGCATCAGATGATAACCATCCATGGTTCTCAACCAATACACTTACATTTTTTGTTGCTGCATATTCTGATAATTTTTTTAGTCCATCTTTAACAGCACCTACCCAAACTTCAGGATCGTTAGTACCAAATGTATTTACACGTATAGAATGGCAGCCTAAAGCTTGTGCAGCGTCTACCCATTTTTTATGTTTTTCAACGGCTTCATCTCGTTTAGCTTCATCAGGATCTGCCAAATCTCCTTCATTATCTACCATAATAATAAGGTTAGCAATTTCTGCAGCATCGCTTTCCAATTTCAATCGTGCAACGATAGCATTCATACCTTCAGTTTCATCTTCATATTTTGCAAGTTCTTTTGAGTATAATTGACTTACATATTCTAAGCCTTCAAATCCCCATGCTTTTGCTTTTTTGGCAAAATCAAACGGGCTTACACTACCATCAATAATCATTTTATGCATGGACCATTGTGCTAGCGAAATTTTATAATTGCGAGTATCTTTAGGTGCTTGAGATTGCTGTTCTGTAGTAGTACTATCCTTTTTTTCTTCTTGTGATTTACAAGAGGTGAAGCTAATTAGAACAGACGCTATTAATAAAAAAGAAATGTTCTTAATGGAGAATTTAGATGTCATAAAATTTGATTTTGATATTATTTTAATGCTGTGAAAATAAAAAATCAAACGTCGAAACTTG
>Ga0209395_1000701_pt1 | contig 48359 bp, 47 predicted proteins | sample GOMGulsemesocosm_3_FD_184635 | JGI IMG/M metagenome (GOLD analysis project Ga0209395, IMG submission 184635) | Methane-oxidizing microbial communities from mesocosms in the Gulf of Mexico - GOM9D Gulf of Mexico (SPAdes) (version 2) | ecosystem: Environmental > Aquatic > Marine > Cold seeps... | reverse complement strand
TTATTACGTAGTGAAACCAATAAAGCACCTGCAACTTTTAAAAATTGGAAAGAAAAAAGTTATACCAATATCAATGTCCCCCGTAATAAAAAACTGCAAAATAAATACCACCCAATTGTTGTTAGTGCAGCTAGTAAATATCAATTAGAGCCTGAGTTTTTACATGCAGTGATCACTGCAGAGTCGAGCTATAGACGTAAAGCTGTTTCATCTGCTGGTGCAAAAGGGCTAATGCAACTGATGCCAGTAACCGCCAAGCGTTTTGGTGTAGATGATCCTTTTGATGCAAATCAGAGCATTCACGCGGGCGCACTTTACCTTAAAAAATTATTGAAAGAGTTTAAAAGCAAGAAACTTGCTTTGGCGGCTTATAATGCGGGGGAAGGAACTGTTAGGCGTTATAATAGGGAGATACCTCCCTACCCTGAAACCCAAAAATATGTAAAAAAAGTGATGAGATTTTATTGGTATTACAAAGATAATATGTAGGTAACCTGATATCTGGATAAGTGGAAATTTAGTTCAATTTTTTGTTCTGTTATCCAGAATTCAGGTTAGCTAGTATGGTTGCGGAAAAACGCTCACATAGGTGATAGCTATCGATCGCTTGTTAGAGTCAGAGGTTACAATGTGCTGGCTGTGTACTCTCTTTCCAGACTAAATCAACAATATCGCCAGTGGGTTGATACCCAGTTGGAGCCGCTAATAATATATGGCGAATTTCCTCATAATTAAATTGATGACAGGCTTCATCTAATTTATTTAAAATCACTTCATATTCGGCATAAGGCATAAAACTTTCGTTTGCGACCATAATGCGATTATGGGCTGTTTTACTTACGTTATCACCAATTAGCAGCTCTTCAAATAGCTTTTCACCAGCTCGTAAACCAGTATATATTATCTCAATATCACCATTCGGATTCGTTTCTGATTTCACCTTTAACCCGGATAATTTAATCAAGTTCTTCGCTAAATCAGCTATTTTTACAGGATCCCCCATATCAAGGACAAAAACATCTCCTCCCTTTCCCATCGCACCAGCTTGAATAACCAACTGTGCAGCTTCTGGAATAGTCATAAAGTAACGAATAATATCGGGGTGTGTAACCGTAATATGCTCTCCCTCTTTGATTTGTCGCTTAAATAGCGGGACAACAGACCCTGACGAACCAAGTACATTACCAAAACGTACCATACAAAAGCGAGTTTTATGTTTTTCTGCTGATAACGACTGTAAAAGAAGCTCTGCCATTCTCTTAGTTGTACCCATGACATTAGTAGGCCGAACAGCCTTATCGGTCGATATTAATACAAACGACTCAACTTCCGCTTTAATCGCAGCCATCGCCGTATAATAAGTCCCAAAGACATTATTGCGCACCCCTTCAACCACATTATACTCGACCAATGGAACATGCTTATAAGCAGCGGCATGATAAAGTGTCTGTACTTTAAAACCATTTAAAACCGCTTCTAGGCAATTCTGGCGCTGAACAGAACCCAATAATGGAATTACCTCGATATTCAGATTTTTTTTGCCCGCTTCCTCGGACAACTCTTTTTCTATTTGATACAAAGCAAACTCTGATAACTCAAATAACACCATTTTTTTTGGAGACAGGGTAATAATTTGCCGACATAACTCGGAACCAATCGAGCCCCCAGCGCCAGTTACCATCACCACTTTATTATGGATATTTTTGGCAAGTAACTCAGATTTAGCTGTCACTGTGTCTCGCCCGAGTAAATCTTCGATAGGCACATCTCTTAACTGGTCGAGAGACGCAGTACCATTAACAATATCTTCAAAGCGCGGGATAGATAAAACCTTAACATGCAAATCAATCAATGAGTTAACAATAGCTTTACGCTGAGAACGCTTTGCACTTGGAATCGCCAGCAGTACTTTCTTCGCGTCTTTTTTATCAATGAGTCTTTTAAGTTGACTATCGTGATACACGCTTAGACCATTTACCACGGTCCTATTTAAGCGTTTGTCACTATCTACAAAAGCAACAGGGTGATACTGATTACTTTCTCGTAACAAATTTAAAAGTTGACGTCCTGATTCACCGGCGCCATAAATAATTACCCTATCTTTTTGTTTTGCTAAATGCTGGGAAACAATAACACGAACAAGTAAGCGCGCGCCTCCACAAAGCAGAGTAAGGTATGTTGCATAAATAATAGGGACAGACCTAGGAACAAAAGCATCAAAATAAAACCCAACCACGACTAAGATAAATGCAGAAGTAAAACAGCTAATAACAATAGTTACCAATGCATGAAGGCTCAAATATCGCAAAATTGCACGATACAACCCAACCTGACTAAAAATGACAATAGTGATAATTATAGTCGTTAACAATAAAGGCCAGCTTTTACTATCAGACAATGCATTTAAGTCATTTAAGCGCGTAAAAAAAGCCCCCAAAAATGCAATCATGATAAACAGAATATCGACAAATACACTGAAGACTCGTTTGTAAAACCGAGGGGCAGATAAAAAGTGATTAATAAAAGTCATGAACTTTCCAGCTATCTGAAGGTAAAAAACTGAAGGTAGATACAAGCCCTCAAAAATGCATATTAGCACAGGTTATTGATGGGTATATATACTACTTTGAAGCTGCAAGTAACACTTTTTTAATGACGGCACACGATTTATTTATTTCGCTCTCAGTAAGCGTAGGATGAACTAAAAACATCAAGCTTGTTTCACCAAGTTCAAGCGCATTAGGTAAACGAACTTTAGGTCTAAAATCAGTATTATCAAAAGCCTTCTCTAAATAAACTTCTGAGCAACTCCCTTGAAACAAAGGCACACCTTGTTTGTTTACCTCTTCAACAATACGATCACGGGACCACCCATCAGCTAAATATTCAAATCGAATGAACATATAGTGTTTATATTGCGCATGCTCAATATAAACAGGTATTTTAACCAAGCGAGCAATAGCAAGTTCAGCAACCGCATTATCAATTGCTTGAGCATTAGCTTGACGTTTAGCAGTCCAATCTGACATATGTTTTAATTGAATACGACCAATAGCAGATTGCATCTCAGTTAAACGCCAATTCGTACCAAAGCCTTCGTGTAACCAGCGAAACCCAGGTGGATGCTGTTTGTTATAAATAGCATCCCATGACTTGCCATGATCTTTATAGCCCCACATTTTTTTCCACAAAAGCTCGTCATTGGTAGTAACCATGCCTCCTTCACCACCAGTAGTCATTATTTTTTCCTGACAAAATGACCAAGCACCTACATGACCAATTGAACCGACTGAACGCCCTTTATATTTAGCACCATGTGCTTGTGCACAATCTTCAATAACAAATAAATTATGTTCATCTGTCAATGACATTATTGCATCCATTTCACAGGGCATCCCCGCTAAGTGAACACATATAATTGCTTTTGTTTTGGGAGAGAGAACAGAGGAAATTGTTTCAGCAGTAATATTTTGACTATTTAAATCAACATCGGCAAAAACGGGAGTTGCACCGCAAGTAACGATTGAACTAACCGAAGCTACGAAAGTACGAGAAGTCACAATCACTTCATCACCTTCGCCAATGCAGAGTCCAACAAGTGCAAGATCTAAAGCAAGCGTACCGTTCGCCACCGCAATTGCATACTTACTATCAGAGAATTCCGCAAACTCTTTTTCGAATATGCGCCCCTCTTGACCTGTCCAGTAATTAACTCGATTAGAAAGTAGAACATTTGAAACGGCATCTGCTTCTTCTTGAGAAAAAGAAGGCCAAGGAGAAAAAGGGGTATTAAGCATTTTCATTTCCTAAATACTCTTGCTCTTTTTTCAGTATTTCATCTGAAGGCCTATCCATCATAGACTTTAACTTTCCATTTATCATTGCATATACAGTCCAAGGCTTTAAGTTCTTTCGCACAATCGAACCAGCTCCAACTGCGCAACCTTCACCAATCGTAACACCTGGAAATATTACAGTATTAGTGCCTATAATCGCGTGCTTTCCAATCCGAATTTTTCCTTTTTTGACATTTGTATATCTAGGCGGAACAGTTGGATTTGTCAAAAATGGGCCTGTAAAGTCGTCAGACGCTGTTATCAATCGACAGCCCGCGCTTAACCCTGCGAAATCATCAATATAGCACTCTCCACCACCAACAATGCTAGTAAATGAAGCGATATGAACATTGCGACCTATAACGCATTTATCTCCCGCATTGATAAAACAAAAGTCATCAATTTGGCTGTGCATACCCAGCTCAAACCTATCAACACCAACAACCTTTGCCAGTTCGTATATTTTCCCATCAACGGTCATAATTATTTCCTTTAAATGCCTTTGCCGTTAAACTCCCATCTGCAGTAATCCCATCCCTAACAATTACCTTTTTGATCGTTAAGAAGAGTATCTTAATATCTAACCAAAAAGACTGGTTTTCAACATACCAAACATCAAGCTTGAATTTTTGCTCCCAAGAGATAGCATTACGACCATTCACTTGTGCCCATCCAGTGATTCCTGGTCTAACATTGTGCCGCTTAGCTTGTTCAGAAGAATAAAGAGGCAAGTACTCAACCAACAAGGGCCGCGGGCCAACAAGGCTCATATCCCCCTTTAGTACACTCCAGAGTCCAGGTAATTCATCTAAACTTGTTGAACGAAGTTTCCCTCCAAATATGGTTAACCTTTCAGAGTCAGGCAAGGGGGTCCCCTCATCATCCACAGCATCTTTCATACTACGGAATTTTGTCATTTCAAAAACTTTACCATTTAATCCAGGCCGTTTTTGCCTAAACAATACCGGGGAGCCTAAGTTTTTAGCTACTTTTCTACTAACAATATATAAAAGCGGAGACAAGAGCAGTAACGCAAACAAAGAGACAAAAATATCAAAGAGTCGCTTTAACATCGAACAACCCCATATATTGCTGTGACAAAACATCAAAATTTCTTTTTTCAACTAAAAAATCATAACCATTCTGCCCAAGTTTATTAAGCTCGCCTTTTGACATCCCTTCATACTTAAGCAAACAGGTAGCTAATGCATCAGGATCTTCTGAGGGAATAAACTCACCACAATTAGCTTCATTTATCATCGAAGGATATCCAGAGAACATACAAACAATTGGTTTCTTAGCAAACATATAATCAACAAATTTGTTTGGAGATATACCAAAATTAAATACGTTTTCCATTTTAAATGAATGCAATAATATGTCTGACTCTGCAAGAAAAGATAAAACCTCTTCTTTTCTAACTCTAGGAGCAAAAGTAATATTATCTAAACCTACTGCTAACTTTCTTAGTCTTTCTTCTTCAAGGCCGTTTCCAAGAAAAACAAAATGAATATTGCTAGATGCCAATAATTTTGCTGATGAAATGATATATTCAAGAGCATAGGCTATACCGAGAGTGCCAGCATAGGTAACAATAAATTTATTCTTAGGTATGTACTTACTGAGATAGGCGCTATCCAATTTAACTTGCTTTGTCTGATAAAAATCCAAGTTAACACCTTGTGGAATAAAGCACACTTTTTCGTAATTTCCAATAACGGATTTAACATGTAAATTAAGTCCAGGCATAGTTCCAACAATTTCATCAGCATATTTATACCCAATTTTTTCAACTAAACCTATGAATATGATTAATGGATTTTTTTTAGAAATTCCTTTCAAGTCAATCAAAGTCTGAGGCCAAATATCTCTGACCTCAAAAATAAATTTTGACTTGAAAAAACACTTGAAAAAGCTCCCTGATACAACTGACATTATTGATAAAGAGGAGGCAATCACTACGTCTGGTTTTTTATAGCCTTTAATAAAAGGTAATAAAATCACAAAAAATTCAAACCAAAACCAACTTATAAATCGTAGCGCACTAGTAGCATTTTTATATTTAAGAGTATTTACCCAGGTAACATCATAGCCATCATTTTTTTGACAGAGATATCTTCCTTTAATTTCAGGTAAATTAGGGAAGAGATGTGAAGAGTTTGACAGAATCAACCTTACATCATAGCCACTTTCAGAAAATTTTTTACAAAAACTAGCTTGGCGCGTTTCAGCACCAAACTGTTGTATGTTGGCATATTTTGATATATACCAAACTGTTTTACTCATTATTTTTCCCATAGCTTACAAGGGCATTAATAATATTTTTAGATGCTAAGCCACCACCGTAAAGATTTAAACTAAAATCAGTCGAAAAGTTTGACTTATTAACAGCATTTAATATTTTGTCTTTATCAGCACCAACTAAAACATTAAAGTTGTTATCAACTAGCTCAACCCACTCCGTTTCATCTCGCATGGTGATGCACGGTTTAGAAAAGAAAAAGGCTTCTTTTTGTAACCCACCGCTATCTGTCATCACTAACGAAGAGTGATCAATTAGCCAAACCATATTTAAATAGCCGACTGGGTCAATAACCTTAATATTATCAGAGAGTCCTATAGGCATCCCTTCTAATATTTTCTTTGTTCTTGGGTGAAGGGGTAAAATTATTTGCTGCGTTAACGCCACTTCATTAAGTGCTTCAACAATACTCGTAAGGCGCAAAGGATCATCTGTATTTTCCGCACGGTGTATTGTGCAAAGTACGAAGTTATCTTGGATATCTACGTTTGGCTTTTGGGCTAGTTTTTTATAAAAAAGAGCGCCATCTTGCATCACGTCACCAGATAAATATACCTGAGTTTTCCACGAGCTCACCCCTTCTTTTTCTAAATTTTCTATCGCGGCTTTCGTTGGACAAAACAGAATAGAACTGACTCTATCAGTTAAAATACGATTAACCTCTTCAGGCATTCTCATATTAAATGAGCGTAACCCAGCTTCTACGTGCGCAATTTTAATATGTAATTTTGAAGCGGCGATAGCTGCAGCTAAAGTTGAATTAGTGTCTCCGTAAACAAGAACCCAATCAGGGGTTTCTTTAATCAAGATGGCTTCTATTTTCTCTATCATTTGCCCAGTCATAGAGCCATGACTATTGCCACCAATACCAAGGAAGTGCTCTGGCTTAGGTATCTTCATTTCTTCAAAAAAAATGTCGCTCATATTGGCATCATAATGTTGGCCAGTATGTATGATAATCTCTATTACATTCTCATGCTTAGATATTTCACGACTTACATTACCAGCCTTGATAAATTGTGGTCTAGCGCCTAAAACGGTGACTACTTTCATACTTTTACTTCGCATATCGCAATACATTCTCAATTATATAATCGACTTCTGAAGTCATTAAGTCTGGGTATATGGGTAAGGAGAGTGACTCGTTAAATACTCTATTCGCCACTGGATAATAATCATCTTTATAATGATACTTTTTTTGATAATAAGTATGTTTATGTATAGGAATGAAATGAACGGAGGCGCCTATATTATTTTCTTTTAGCTTTTCAAACAACTCATCTCGGTTTGATATTTTGATGACATATAAATGAAAACTTGTTTCCCTGTCTGTTTTTATTTTAAGACTTTTTATATTGCCTTTGAATGCTTGGTCATATTTTTCTGCTATCACAGCCCTTTTATCTCGCATCCATTCAAGTTTATTTAACTGGCTTAAGCCTAATGCAGCATTAATATCTGTTGAATTATATTTATGACCGTTATCGATAATGTCATACTCCCAACCGCCACCACTATATCGATCCCAAACATTCTTACTGATCCCATGTAAGCGGTTAACAGAGATATTTTTAGCATAGTCAACATTGTTAGTCGTTGCCATACCACCTTCACCGGTAGATAGTGTTTTAGTGGCATAGAAGCTGAAACAAGTAATGTCACTTGCGAGACTACCAATCAATTTTCCTTTGTAGAAAGAAGGTAGCGCATGTGCGGCATCTTCTATTACTTTGAGTTGATACCGTTTAGCTATTTCATGAATCTCGCTCATGTCACAAGGCTGCCCACCAAAATGCACTGGAATAATGGCCTTGGTTTTTGGGGTAATAAGGGCTTCTATTTTATTAACATCAAGATTATGTGTTTCGTATTCAACATCACAAAGCACAGGCACTGCATCGAAATAAGTAACTACTTCAGCGGTTGCTACAAATGTTATGGTCGGCAGGATCACTTCGTCCCCCCTTTGAAGCCCTATAGATTTGAGTGCAAGATGCAATGCTGCAGTTGCACTATTTACCATAATCGCCTCTTGGGAGCCTATATAGTTTTTAAATGATTGTTCAAATTCAACTACTTTGGGGCCCATTGTTAACCAACCCGATTTTATTGCATCTGCGACTGCATTTAACTCATCCTGAGTAGTGTGAGTCTTATGAAAAAGTATTTTTTCCATTATTTAACCTTGCTGATAAAAGTCTGGATGCTTTTTTTGAATAAAGCTCTATTTTGTAATATGTTATGATTTATTTCTGCGAAGTTATGTTCAGTTTTAATGTTACTTAATTTTTTATTGAAATCAAAAAAAACTCCATTTACGCCATCTAATACCCACTCTCTATTTGCCGGGATGCTGGATACGATCGGTATCGCACCATACATCATGGATTCCAATAAGGATACGGAGGTTGCGTCTGAGCTTGGAATTGAAATGTAATACATAGCGCTCTGATAATAGTTTTTTTGCTCTTTTTCAGATAAAAAACCAACAAAATCTACTCGTTCAAATATGTTTAATTTTTTAGCTAAAGTTTTTAATGACTCTTTCTCTACGCCATCATTAGCTATCACTAATTTAAAATCACTTTGTTGTTCGGCAAACCATTTTAAAACTTGGTCAATGTTATAAAAACTCTTTAAAGCTCGATTAGAAAATATAATTTTATCTTTTTGGGTTATCGGGTGTTCTATATGCTCAAAACCGAAAGGGAAAACGATAATTTCATGTGCATCAACAAGTTGCTTCGTTACATCGGCCACATACCAAGAGTCAGACGTAATATAGTCCGCTTTGTTTAATGCAAATTGTGCTATTTTTTTTCTAAAAAAACTTGAGAATGGCGTGACAAGGATATCGCTGCCCCAAGTTGATTGTATTAACTTAGCATTGGGAGAAACGCTGCGGGTCATAGCGGCTAAAACACCATAACTACTTAAATAATGAGCATTAATGAAATTAGGCTGAATCAACTTGATTATTCTTTTTATTTTATGGAGTTTTAATACTTGTTTAAAATTTCCCCCTGCAGAGTTTATTTTCTCGTTTAATATATGAATATTCTCAGCATCTAGATAGTTAAAAACTTCGGGTGAAATCCCATTTAAACTGATTAAATATAAATCAAAGAACGGCACTAATTCTTTAATCCATTTTAAAGTATGTGGACTCCTTCCATCAGCTAAAATAAGGTATTTATTTTTCATAATTTATCACCCCTTCAAGAACTCCCATCTCTTGCTTGATACGATGATTCCAATCAAATAAATTATTTTTAGCGTAGGTTAGTGCAGTACGCCTTAAGTTGAGGGTTTTATCTTTATTTAAAAATAAATCTTCTATATGCCGTTGTAATTCATTGATAATGTCTTCTTCAGAAGTTTGTTTTATTAAGATTCCATTTTCGTCATTAATTACACTAGATGTATCTCCTACATCTAGTGTAATTATGGCGCACCCCTCTACTAGAGCTTCTAGCAAGGGGTTTCCAACATTAGATAAATCATACATTGAAATAAATAAGTCAGTTACCGTCATCAGCTCCCTTACTTCTGAATGAACTTTTGCCCCTAAGAACCTAATATTACAATTTAGACTTATTGATTCTAAATTTTTTCTTTCTGCACCATCCCCTACAATCAAAAGCTCAATATTAGTGTTAAGTATTTTATTCATTGCCTGAATGATTCTATCAACTCTTTTCCAGTTCACCAGCCTAGAAACTGAAAGCAGATAAAATTTATTTGAATCAAGGTTATACTTCGCTTTCAAGTCCTCATCTTGAGTATTCTGCATGTATCGAGTAACCCCGTTACGTAAAAATACTACTTTTTCTTTTGGTACTTTAAAGTGAGTGGCAACTTTATCGCCATGTGTTCCATCATTAGTAATGATATATTTTTCTGCTTTTGAATTAAAAAAGACAAACTCTTCTAGATTCTTTAAATACTCTACCCACTTATTTAATTTGGGATACAAAAATGTACCGTACATTCTATGTACAGTTTTAATTTTAAAAATCGTTCTGATAAAAATACTCGCATAAATAGGTAATGATGAACTGCAGTAGACAAGGTCAAAATCTTTACATGCTAAAAATGAAAATTTATAGATATACCTCATATTGAGCCAAATAATATTAAGTCTGTTTAATATTATTTGGATGTATCTGATAGTCGAAGTAAATGTTGTGAGTTTATCGAAGTAATAAATTTCAGAGTTTGGTAGTTCATTTTTTTTTATGTACTTATCGGTAGTAAAAATAACTACTTTATTTTCTTTCTCACAACGCTTAAGTAATTCAAATAAAGCAACAACACCTTTATTCGGGCCTAAGCTCCATATATCATCTAGTAAAAAGAGTATTTTTTTACCTTGCATACTCTTCTCCTTTTGAGTGTACAACAACATTTTTCTTGTCCCATATCCCAAGAAAGGGCTCGTTAATACAATGCACTTCAAAAGGTATTTTCTTGTTTTTCAGCACGCTGATATGTTTTTGACTCACATTCATATATAAAAATGAGACTGGGTATTTTATTTCATTTTTAATGACTTCGATAAACTCTTTAAAAGCTCTCTCATCAAAAGGATTAAAGAGTAGTATTTTGTTTATTTCATTTTTATTAATAAACTTTTTTTCTAATGCATTAACATTTTCAGTTTGTATAAACTGTTTATTAGCGCATATCTTTTTGCATGTAAGGTATGCTTCTTTATTAATTTCAGCCCCATAGAAGTGAACCCCCATTTTTTTTACCAAGTTATACTTATAATTACAATATAATAAAGCACGACCTTTACCACTGCCCAAATCTAAGACCTTATCCATTGGAGATATATCAAACATTTTCAATGAAGCCATTAGATACAGGTAATCAATACTTTGAACTTTAGTTGACCAATCATGCATTGCTGGAAGCTCTTTTTTTAAAGAACCAGTATCAGAAAACTTTTTATCCCAGTAAAAATTTGCAAGTATTTTAATTACCGCACCAACTTTACTTTTTATACTCATACCAGCCCTTTAGCTAAACGATATAAAGAAGAGCTATAGCTATAGTATTCTTGTTCAGATGCATTCCACCGTTTTTTAAAATGATTTAAGCCACAATTGCCATAAGGTACCGCACCTAAATTTAACTCTTTGATACCTGATTCCCTTGATGAACTTTCTAGTACAGAGTTTAATATTCCATTTGTAGCGTTTAATTTTGAGTGTTCTCGGTCAGATGCATTCATCCAATAAAAAACTTGTTTCTTATTCTTAAGGAATATGCTGTATGCAATAGTTTGATTATTAAAAACCGCCAATTTTATCTGGATATTATTATCTTTTTGATTCGCTAAAAATAACTCATAAAATAACTTATCACTATATGGCTTTTTAATAGTGTGCTTTATGACTAGTTTTTTATAAAGATTTACAACACTTTCAACTTCTTGAATGCTTTCTATATCCTTGATAACAACATCGGACTTATTTGATTTCCTTATTTGGTTTCTTGTTTTTGGGTGTAAGTTTTGAAAAATATTTTCATAATTTATTGCTGTATTTATAACCCATGTACTATGTTTCTCCTTCCCCAAATAAGAAAGCTCATTGTAAAAAGGGTCTTTGTAACTATTTAATAAAGTTAATAAGGTTGAGAATTTTTTATTGTTTAAATAAGTTGTGATTTTTTCTTTATTTTCTATTTTATAAAGAAAACCACCATAGCCCCCATACGGTATCGAGCTCATAGATAAATCTAAACTTTTCTGGTGAGAGAAATAAGGCATCATCGCAATTATTTTCCCCTCCCCCCACAAGACATAGAATTTTAAGGTTAAATTTATTCTTGTGTTATTTAGTGCAATTAAAAAGTTAATATTATGAAATGGAGTCGACATATCCGCAGTTTCGTATAAATACCGATATTCCTCCATTTCTTCTCTAGACAAATTTGCTAGTCTTATTTTTTTATGCCTCACATGCTCACCTTACCGTATTTTTTGTGTATTTAAGTAGCAGGTATAACATCACACCTAAACTAGCACTCATAACAATCGATATATCCATTAAAATGTAATTTAATGGATATTGTAATTTCCCTCCAATATAAACAATCGATAGGACAAGTACATTCGTGAATAACCCTATATAAAAAAACTGTTTTTGTTTTTTTATAATCATAATGATATTTGAAATGGGCGCGACAATGAAATTCATGAATAAATATGGGATAAGTAAGCGACTATACTCTCCCGCTTGATACCAAGAATGGCCAAAGATCATTTTAAAAAGATCTGGTAATATTAAATATAAAAGAATGAACAGTGGGATGGCTATTAGTAGAAGTTTTATAAGTATAGTTTTTAAATCAGGAAATAATGATTCATCGGCATTATAAGTTTTATTGAATTTTTGATAAATCACATTTCCTAAGGAGGAGCCTATAACACTGAGTGGCACTTGCATAACTCTTAAAGAAAGAGCGTAAAAGCCCACAAGGGTACTGTCAAAGAAAAAAGATATTAATATAACAGTACCACTTATTCTTGAAACCTCACTGAGTGAATGAAACGTACTGATGAGGGGGAAATCTTTATATTTTTTCGCTTGCCCAGCAATAGTCTTAGCTTTAACATCCTTTATGTATTCAATGCTATTTTTAAAAGATAACTTAAGTAAAATAATAACAGTAAGTAACCTACCAATGATATTTCCATAAATTAGCCCGGAGTTCATCAGATAAAGACTGCCAAACCCTATTTGTGAAGCTCCAATCGTTATAGTTTGATAAATTGTTGCTTTCGATATTTGGTAAAACGCTTTTTGCCTGCTATTCCAATAGTATAAACTCTGGAATACCCCAATAAATAAGACCGAAACTGGTATAAAGTAAATTATTCGCCCTATCTCTTTATTATTAAAAAAAATTAGAATATCTTCATAAAAAAGATAAATGCAACCTAAAGAGGTTAAGCTAACAAATATGGTTATCAGCAATGACAGAATTAAAACATTAAATGCCTCATCGTTTCTTTTCGGAAGAATAATCGCCATATCATATTTACCATTTACAATAATCCCTATGAAACCAACAATACTCATATAAAGCGCGAAAACACCAAAATCTTCAGGCGTATACATTCTCGTCAAAAGTGGGCTAATAGCAATAGGTATCGCTTGGGCTATAGTAGTCCCTGTCATCAGTGTTATAACATTTCGTGCGAATTCAGACTTGGGTTTTAGTTTTTTAATCATTTGATGTTGTCAGGTAAATATCCGTGCATAGGTAAACTAAATACTTCATTAGCTAACCTTTCTGCTATAGGAAAATCCCCTTGTTGATATCCGAGGAAATTAAAAGTAGTTTGTTGATGCACGCACTTACTGTAATAAATTACAGTTGGAACCGATTTTTCTTTAAACGCCAGCATTAATACATCACGCCCCTCCGACACAATTGTATATTGTGCCCATGAACTAGTATAACCATCAGGTGCTTTTGGGGTGATAAATTTAGATCCTAACTCTTGTTCATATTTAACAGCAGCTTTATTCCTATTAATTAGTTCTTGTGGAAACTCTGCTAATTTTTCGAGCAATATCGCGGCTTGAATTGTATCTAAACGGCTATTCATGCCAACTCGAACATTATCATATTTATCATCACCCTTACCGTGAACACGGAAAGAGCGCAATAGTTCAGCATATTCATCATTATCAGTAAACACGGCACCACCATCCCCATAACAACCGAGTGGTTTAGCAGGAAAAAAACTGGTAGTAGCAATATCACCAAAGCTGCCTGCTCTTTTGTCATTTATACTTCCGCCAAAACCTTGTGCGGCGTCTTCAACTAACTTAAGGTTATATTGATCAGCTATTTTTTGAAGTTCAGGGTAGTTTGCAGGTAACCCAAACAGATCAACTGCAATTATCGCTTTAGGAATTAATTTCCCTTCAGCAAGGGTGACTTTTATACGCTGTTCTAAGTCAATTGGGCATATATTAAATGTTGCTTCATCTGAATCTACAAAAACAGGTGTCGCTTTAGCAAAAGCAATGGTCTCTGCTGTCGCAAAGAAAGTAAAAGTCGGGCAAAAAACAGCATCACCTTCTTTAATGCCTAGCACCATCAAACAAAGCGTCAATGCATCGGTTCCATTAGCACAAGTAACAGCATGCTTTACACCAACATATTCAGCTAGCTTTTCTTCTAGTTCGAATACTTCAGGACCCATGATGTATTTCCCATGGTCTAATACTTTATGGATACGTGCATCTATTTTAGGCTTTAAGTGTTTGTACTGGGCTTGTAAATCGATAAATTGCATTAGTTATCTGCCTTTTTTAATAAATCGTTTACCAATGTGTAGACCTCGCCAGTATAAGGGCACGTTGTTTCAGCATTACCTATTAGCGGTAAATCTAGCTTTTCGCCATAAGCACTCATCCAGCCGATTTGTTTTGCGGGTACGCCGACCATTAGTGCAAATGCTTTTACATTTTTATTAACGACACTTCCGGCACCAATAAAGGCATATTCATAGATAGTAATACCACAAACAACCGTACAGTTAGCTCCTAATGTCGCGCCTTTTTTAACAAGTGTGTCTCGGTATTCATCTTTACGCTCAATCAAAGATCTTGGGTTATATACATTAGTGAATACCATACCAGGACCACAAAAAACCCCTTCTTCAAGATGAACATTGTCATAAACAGAAACATTATTTTGAATTTTGCATTTATCGCCAATGGTAACTTTATTGCCAACAAATACATTTTGTCCTAATGATACCTCTTTACCAACCTGCGCACCGCCACAAATATGAGTCCAATGCCAGACACGTGATCCATCACCAATAACTGCACCATCGTCTACAATCGCTGTTTCATGCATCATATAGTTCATATTCTTACTCTTTCTGTGAGTGGGTTATAACAGTTTTGACATTAATGGGTGGTAATGCTCAGGGATTGCTACAATTTCTTGATTTCGAATTTTCTCTACCGTTTCAATAGCGGCTCTATTCTCTTCTAACCCATAACCGTTACCAGCCAATATATTTTCATAACTTTGTGTATGTAGGTCCGTGAAGCCACCAGAGAACTCTAACTCTTCATCGCCAATCATAATGCTACGATAGGTTTTCTTTTCACCTTGTACGGCACTCTCAGGTAAGTTGTTAGCATCGATAGACAGAAACCATTTTACTCGAGCACGTTCATACTCTAAGTAACCAGAAACTGTTTGCTCACTTTTGTAGTGCACCTCATTTACTTTGATATCACCAAAAATAAAATGCAACATATCAAAGAAGTGCACACCAACATTTGACGCAACCCCACCTGACTTTTCTTTAACCCCTTTCCAAGATTTCAGATACCACTTACCACGGGACGTCATGTAGGTTAGCTCAACATCAAACACTTCATCTTTAGGGGCATGTTGTACTTTCTCACGTAACGCTATGATTGATGGGTGTAGTCTAAGCTGAAGGATACTATTTACTTTTGCATCATATTTTTCTTCATATTTCTTTAAAATATCAATATCTTCAGAGGTTAACACCAATGGCTTTTCACAAATAACATCAATACCATTCTTTAATGCAAACTTCATTTGCGGAGCGTGAAGGTAGTTTGGAGAGCAGATAGAGATGTAGTCTAGCTTATTGCCTTTTAACGCTTCATCTTCGACAAAGGCAGCAAAATGTTCAAATTCAGTAAAGAATTCAGACTCTGGAAAATGCATATCCATGATACCAACTGAATCATTAACATCCATTGCAACGGTTAAATCATTATCCGTGTCTTTAATCGCATTAAGATGACGCGGTGCGATATAACCAGCTGTCCCAATAAGTGCAAACTTTTTCATTCTTCTTAATTCCTTACAGTCTAATATCTGATTCATTAGATGCTAATACATATTTTACATCGTATAAGACATGCTCTTTTTTGCCTAGAGCACGTAACTTCGCTTCACCCATTTTTTTAAATTCACTATGATCAACCGCTAAAACGACAGCGTCATATTTCCCTTCTTCTAAACTGTCAATTAACTCAACGTCATATTCATTGCTCACTTCTTCACTTGAAGCCCAACTATCATAAATATCAACGGTCATATTAAAGTCTTTCAGCTCTTTTACGATATCAATAATCTTAGTGTTACGAACGTCAGGGCAATCTCCTTTGAAGGTAAAACCTAAAATCAACACATTTGCTTCATCAATCTGAATTTTATTACTCGCTAATTTTTTAACAAGTTGCGTTGCAACATACTCCCCCATCCCCTCATTAATGCGACGACCTGCTAAAATCACCTCTGGACGGTAGCCAACCTTTTGTGCTTTATGCATTAGATAATAGGGATCAACACTAATACAGTGTCCACCAACCAAACCGGGTTTAAACGGTAAAAAATTCCACTTAGTACCAGCCGCTTTTAATACATCTTCAGTATCGATATCAAGTTTGTTAAAGATTTTGGCAAATTCATTGATAATTGCAATATTTAAGTCACGTTGTGTATTTTCGATAACCTTTGCCGCTTCAGCAACTTTGATAGAGGGGGCTTTATGAGTACCAGCAGTGATTATTGAAGAATACAAATCATCTACAAAATCAGACACTTTTAGTGTTGAGCCAGCGGTAATCTTTATAATCGTTGTTAAGCGATTAACCTTATCTCCAGGGTTTATTCGCTCAGGGCTGTAACCTGCGAAGAAGTCTTGATTAAATTTAAGGTGAGATGTTTTTTCTATAATTGGTACACATATTTCTTCTGTTACCCCTGGATAAACTGTTGACTCAAAAATTACCACATCATTTTTATTAATTATTGTACCAATATTTTCTGAAGCTTTTTTTAACAAAGATAGATCAGGGACATTATCATCAGTAACAGGCGTCGCCACTGTAATAATATATACATTACAATCAGCAATATCATTTAGCTGATCGGTATAACTTAATTGAAGTGCAGATTGTAACTCAATTGGTGAGCACTCATTAGTCGAGTCATTACCAGATTTTAATTCAGCAACCCTAGAGCTTTTGATATCAAACCCAATAGTGGAGTAATACTTTCCAAACTCAACAGCTAACGGTAAACCAACATAACCAAGGCCTACAATAGCAATATTTGTATTTTTTATAGAGGGATTCATTAGCTTCACCTATTCTGGTCAAGCCCATTCGGATACCTGACTTTGTAATTATTCATAGTTAATCGATGTTAAATAATTGAACGTTGTATGAACTCGTTCATGATTGTAATAACAAACATTCTCTTCAACATTTCACGTATTAAGTGAACAATATTGTCCACTATTCATTAAGCCGCCAAAAACCTTTCTACAACAGCATGATCTAAGCAAGTGTCAATATTGCTCATTGAGGCAATTACTATATGCTTATTAATAATCGACTAAGCTACCACTCACATATTGAGGTCACAACATGCGCGAAACATTAATCCAAATTTAAGTTGCCTGATATTAATCGCCATTTTGAATGCTCGCTCAAGTAAATCATAAATGCGCTACGGCTTACATTAGAAAGTAGCTTGTTAGATAGATAGAACGGCATGTACGAATAAAGCGCAGGCTTCACCATTCGAATCCGTATACTTTCTTACGCACAACCAATAACTCAGAGCGTTCATTTGAATTTACCTTTGAATTGATGTGTAGTTCTGATTTTTGCACTTGATTATAAAGCAGGATAGTTGTTATATCTAAAATAGTAGCGTCCTCCTGAACACTATAACCTTGTTCATACAATGATAGCGATTCTGTATTGAACTCAATAATATAAGAAATACTGACCAATGGTTTTAGAAGTTAACTTGCCCCACTAACTAAAATAACGGGAGTGATCATATAATTCAACTAACGTACAAAGTAAGAAATGCGACATATAACCATATTCAGCTATTGCCGACAATACCCCCACAGATTTTTTAACAGCCTTGTTCACAAAACAAGTTAAAAGCTGATAGATCGACGTGGTTTTCGGCCTTTAGATGTACTCTCTGCTGTGTTGACTCTACTTGCTCAATATCGACTTATTCTACTATTTCGTAATCGCCCGCTTCACCAATAATCGAAATTTGTAGATATTGCTAATTAAAATCGATAAGATCTCCGGCGTAGATCTCCTTACGCTTTTGCGTTTCAACTTCGCAGTTAAGTGTTACGTAACTTTATGAAATAGCTAACTTTTCTTCACCTCCGCCCGCAACGAAAATTGATCAACAGTAATAACCACTTGAGATTTCAGGAGCACGCTTAATATAATCATAACCAGTATGGGCCTCAGTAGGTACAATGCCGAAGGTCACCATTTTACCTTGCTTCGCTAATACTGATACCTTACCTATCGCTTCACTGAATGCATCAACATTTTGAATGAGGTGATCAGCAGGTAAAAGGAGAGGATCTTCATTAATTGTTAATAATGCAGAGAGGGCTATTGCAGGGGCTGTATCTCTGCCTTTCTGCTCTAGAATAACAGATCCCTTTACCCCTAATGAACGCAGCGGCTCTGCAACAATAAAGCGATGTTCTTCATTACAAATAACTAATGGGGAGTTCATCGCAATACCAGATAAACGCTGTAGCGTATCTTGGAACATTGTTTACTGACTAGCTAATGCTATAAACTATTAGGGTAAGAGGAGCGACTAAGTGGCTACAGGCGGGATCCTGTTCCACCAGCTAAAATAACGGGAGTGATCATATTGTCCAACTAGTCATGCATATTGAAGGAATCGAATATATAACCATATTCTAACTACTCAGACAATGAAACAGTGTTTTTTTAAAGAATTCCTTCACAAAACAGATAATTATAAATGTGAATTTACTTAATCTTAAACTTACCTAACAACGCTTGAAGCTTATCTGCCATATCAGATAAATCGGAGCTTGATGTCGCAATCTGTTCTGAGTTGCTTGCGGTTTGGTTTGCTACCTCATTAATTGATTCGATATTACTGCTTATCTCTTCTGATACCGCACCTTGTTCTTCAGCAGCAGTAGCAATTTGGGTAGCCATCTCGTTGATTTGATTTACGGCGCTTGAGATTGATTGAATCGACTCACCTGCAAAGCTGGCTTTCTCAACGACTACTTCCGCTTGTTCACTACTGCGAGTCATTGCCGACACTGCATTTTGGGAGCCGACTTGTAAGCGCTCTATCATTTGGTTTATCTCTTCTGTTGCATCCTGCGTGCGACTTGCGAGTGTACGTACCTCATCCGCAACAACAGCAAAACCACGCCCCTGCTCGCCTGCTCGCGCGGCTTCAATAGCGGCATTTAATGCCAACAGGTTGGTTTGCTCTGCAATGCTTTTTATTACATCTAATACACTGCCAATTGTATTGCTCTCTGTCTCTACGCTGTTAATTATCTCCGAGGAACTAACAATATCAGATGCAAGCTCTTTGATAGCGTTACTTGTCTCAGCAACACGTTCACTACCAACATGGGTTTCGTTATTTGCATCATCGGTCGCAGAAGCCGTTTCAGCAATGCTTTTACTGATTGATTGCACTGTGGCATTCATCTCTGTCATTGCAGAAGCAACCATCTCCGTTTGTGATTGTTGTGTGTGAATGTGCTCTCTGGTAGCGCTGGCAATTTGAGAGGTTTGTTGTGCAGATGCAGATAACTGCTCAGAAGTGTCATTAATGGTGGATAACATATGTAAAAATTTCTGTTGCATCTCTTTGACTGATGTTTGCATGCTAGCAACTTCATCTTTACCGGTTATATTGATCTGTTCTGTCAGATCTCCTTGTGAGATGGTACGTAAATTATTAGAAACCTTAGCCATGCTCTTACTAATCGCGTTGATGACAAACCAGCTGAATAGCGAGCCTACCAGCACAGAAACCGTTAAGATTATGCCCAACATTACTATTGCGTCATGTTCGTGCTTTTCCGCTTTTATTAATGCATGCTCGGTAAACCTTTCAACCTCTGCAAGTAAAGACTGCAGGTGTTTGTCTAATGCATCTCCCTCATGCTCTGCACTTTGCACCACTGCTTCGATATCATGTGAATAACCATGTGCCTTTAGTGCTGCAAATATTTCCGCCACATGATGTTCGTATTTATTATGCTGTAACTCAATCTCTTTTAAATATTGATTAATTTTTTTAAATTCGTTTAAAACTTCACTGTCTTGAGTCGTACTTATAACATTAGAAACAAGTGCCAGAGCCTCATCTATCTCTTTTACCGCTTCATGGTTCAACTCTTTAAATATATGGGTATTATGTTTAAATTTTTCCGTTGCGTGGTCATTATTTTTCATGATTTCGGCAAAGCGTAAAGCACGCTCGAAGTGAATCGCTTGTTCTAATTGGTGCTCTGTTATCTGGGTACTTAGCCTTGTGAGGGGGATGTCTTGATTAGCGATAGCCTTTAACTCGATATCAACCAAATTCATTGAATAGAGGGCATAACCGCTACTGAAAAGCATAAATAGCACTAATAAAAGGTTCGAAATAATAATTTTTGCTTTAATTGATAATTGCGATAGTAGTCCACCCATTGCTTTATCCTTGTACTATAGTCATGAATATATTTTCAAATATTATAATAATTACTATAGTACAGCTGACAATAGTTGTTTAAAAACTAATCGGCCTGCGAGCTTTTTTTCCTTTGCCTGTCGTTTCTATTTTTTCTTCTGGATGCTCTTCTACGATTTCATAATCGCCAGCTTCACCCGTAAGCGCAATTTGCAGGTATTGTTCATTGAAGTAGATCTGATCACCTGCATAGATTTTTTTGCGTTTTTGCGTTTCCACTTCACCATTTAAATAAACATAACCCTCAGCGATAGCTGTTTTTGCTTCGCCCCCACCAGAGACTAGGTTGGCGATTTTTAATATTTTATACAATGCAGTGGGCTCTTCTCGAATTTCCACTAAGGTTGCATAGATCTCTTCTTCTGACATATCTATTCCTATCTATTTTCAGGGCCGGTTAGGCTATGATCCCAGTCCTTCCATACTACTTCGTAACCTTGCGACTTAACCAACTCAGCCATTTGTGCAGGCGAACGATCATCACTTATTTCAAATTGCTCAAGGGCTTGCTCTGCAGCTTCTGCATATCCACCAGGCTGAGTGCTTGACCCTGCACTTAATGAGGTGATGCCCAAGGGTAATACGTTGTTTCTAAAGTGTTCAGACTCACGTGTTGAAAGTGATAATTCAACTTCAGGGTTGAATAGACGATAAGCACAAATTAGTTGCACTAATTGTTTATCATCCATTACCGATTTAATCTCCATGCCACCAGCACAGGGACGAAGGCGTGGGAAAGAGATCGTATAACGACTTTGCCAATATTTTTTCTCTAAATAACTTAAATGTGCAGCCACATAAAAACAATCGGTTCGCCATTCTTCAAGACCAATTAAGCAACCTAAGCCCATTTTATGAATGCCCGCTTCGCCTAATCTATCATGGGTATCTAAACGATATTTAAAATCAGACTTTTTCCCTTTGAGGTGGTGCTCGGCATAAGTCACTGGATGATAAGTTTCTTGGTAAACTAAAACAGAATCAACACCATACTCAATCAATTCTTGGTATTCATCTTGATCAAGAGGCTGTACTTCAATAGTAATATGTGAAAAATACTTTTTGATAATTGGCAGTGCTTGTTTGAAGTAATCCACACCGACTTTGCGCTCCGACTCACCCGTTACTATTAGTATATGATCAAAGCCCATCTTTTTAATCGCAACACATTCCGCTTCAATCTCTTTTGTATCAAGCGTTTTTCGGCGAATCGCATTGTGCATCGAAAAGCCACAATAGGTGCAAATATTGCTGCACATATTCGATAGATATAGTGGGATATAAAACTGTTGGGTTTTCCCAAAGCGTTGCAAAGTCAGTTGCTGGGACTTCAAAGCCATCTGCTCTAGAAAGGGTTCAGCAGCAGGGGAAACTAAGGCCTTAAAATCTTCAAGATCTAAACGATCTTTTGATAAAGCACGCAAAACATCCTGCGCTGTTTTTCCATAAATAGAAAGACGCACATCGTCCCACTGATAGTTTTTTATCTGTTCACTGAATGTCATTATATTTCCAAGTAAAGCTAACCAGCTTCTAAAAATGCCGTTAAAGGACTTGATGCAACAGCGACTTGGCTTTGCCCACCAAGGCCCGCAAGGTAAGCTTCACGACCCGCTTCAACCGCTTTTGCAAAAGCGCGACTCATCGCGACAGGATCACCGGCCACCGCCATCGCAGTATTCACTAATACCGCATCAGCGCCCATTTCCATTGCAAGTGCAGCATGAGAAGGCGCGCCAAGACCTGCATCAACAACAACCGGTATATTGGCTTGCTCGATAATGATCTCTAAAAATTCAGCCGTTTTAATACCTTTATTCGAGCCAATCGGTGCACCTAATGGCATAACCGCAGCACAACCCGCAGACTCTAAATGTTTACATAAAACAGGATCAGCATGCACATAAGGTAATACCACAAAACCAAGGTTAGCTAAGCTTTCAGCTGCTTTTAATGTTTCAATAGGATCCGGTAAAAGATATTTAGGATCTGGATGGATCTCTAGTTTAACCCAATTTGTTTGCAGCGCTTCACGTGCTAACTCAGCTGCAAAGACCGCTTCTTTAGCATTACGTGCCCCCGATGTATTAGGTAATAAGTTCATACCATTTTTTATCAGTGGTGCGAGGATATCATCCTCTTTGTGCTGCATATCAATACGTTTTAGCGCCATTGTCACTAACTCAGATTGTGATGCTTGTAGCGCTGCTACCATGGTTTTCTGATCATTAAATTTACCTGTACCAGTAAATAAACGTGATGAGAAAGATTTCCCTGCAATTATCAATTGATCATTATTCATGAGATTAACCACCCGCGATAGCTTGAAATAGAGAGACTTGATCGCTCTCCTGAAGTTGGTAACTCGCCCATTCGCTACGGCTTATTATCTTCTGGTTAACTGCAATTGCACTGCCTTTTAGTGGGCTTTCTAACACGCTTAGCAACTGTTCAATATTACATTTTTCATCTAGCTGCACGATATTTTCGTTAACTGTTATTTTCATTGTTTCTTTCCACATACACTACATTGGGCATCTTTATTAATGGCAAAGGTTTGCCATTCTAATGTTTTGCCATCAAAGAGTTTTAATTTGTTTTTAATACCAGAAGGTAAACCGGTAAAATGTTTGATCGCTTCTAGTGCTTGCATGGTGCCTATCGTTCCGACGACAGGGCCCAATACACCTGAATTACTGCAGTTTAATGTTTGCTCTTCATTTTCTGGAAATAGGCAGTGATAACAGGCTGCATCTGGCTGGCTATGGTCAAAGAACATCAACTGCCCTTCCATACGAATCGCAGCGCCCACTATCAACGGCACTTTAGCTTCAACACAAGCTGCATTTATCATCTGGCGGCTAGCCATATTATCGGTACAATCTAAAACAAGATTGACCATCATCAGCTCCATTAGTAGCTGTTCTCTGCCCATTTCTTGATTAATACTACGTACACGAATCTCAGGATTCAGCTCTTCAAGGCGGTGTTTCATCAGCGCGACTTTTTCGCCACCAATATCACCCGTTGCGTAACCAATTTGTCGTTGTAAATTACTGACCTCTAAACAATCAAAATCAGCAATCACCATAGAGCCTACACCCGCACCCGCTAAATAAAGTGCGGCTGGCGAGCCAAGCCCGCCCATGCCGATAATGAGTACCTTGCCATTTTTCAGATCTTTCTGGCCTAACTCACCAACATCTTCCAATAAAAGGTGTCGGCTATAACGTAACATTTCAGCATCGGTTAACATGGTCTTGGTACCTTATAGTTTGCTTATATCATTTAACATTTTCAGGATGATCCATTTATTAACGTCACATTTCAGTTTCGGTTAACATGCAACTCCCTTAATTCATTATTTGGTTAAATTCATTAATGACTGACTCATAGTCTTTAGCAAGGGTAATCGCAGTCACCACGGCAATACTGCCTACACCTGTTTTATAAACATCAGGGGCACGTTGTAAATTAATACCACCAATCGCAACAGTTGGTGTTCCAGATAGCAAGCCAGCATATTTTGCTAGACGCCCTAAGCCTTGCGGATCACTTGGCATATCTTTGGTTTGGGTTTCAAATATATGCCCAAGCGCGATATAACTTGGTTTTAACTGCTTAGCGCGCTGTATTTCATAATAACCATGCGTACTCAGCCCTAAGCGTAAACCAGATTCAGCAATCAAGCCTAAATCTGCCACATCCATATCTTCTTGACCAAGATGTACTCCGTAAGCTTTATGTTTGATTGCTAACTGCCAGTAATCATTGATAAACAAACGAGCATCATATTTTTTGCCTAATGCAATGGCATCAATAATTTGCTGCTCTACTTGCTCAGGCTGTTTATCTTTAATACGTAGTTGTAACGTTTTAACGCCACTTTTTAATACTTTCTCAAGCCATTCAACCGTATCTAAAACAGGGTATAAACCTAACTTTTGCGTATCACAACTTACAAAACCAGGGCCAGCTTCTAAGGTCCCCTGTAGGTCTAATTCATAACCCACCTTTGATTCAGGCAATACGACTTCTGGGAAATCATTGTTGTCTGTAGGCCAGCCGATATGTGCAATTGAACCTTCACCTGATCCTAGCTGTTTAGAGGCTTTTAAACCTTGATTCAGATACGCTTTAGCAATGACTAATGCATCTTCAATAAAATAGCTTTGTGCAATGGTCGCAGCCAATGCGCTGGCTAAGGTACAACCCGTACCATGTGAATGCACGTTTTCTAAACGTGGGCTGGTTAAGACTATCTCACGCTTACCATCACACCAATAATCGAGACACTGTTCTTCTAAAAATGGCAGATGGCCACCTTTAATCAAAACACTGTTACAGCCCATCTCAATCAGTTTTTCAGTGGCACCTTTTAAAGACTCACCATTGATTAGCATATGTCCAGAAAGGGTAAAGACTTCTTTGGCATTAGGCGTTAACAAATCAATGACAGGTAATAGCTGAGATTTAATCACCTCGAGAATGCCCTCTTCAGTCATGTCATCACCCGTTGACGCTACGGCCACAGGATCATATATAACAAAAGGTGCTTGTGCCCATTTGGCTTTATATTCAGCGAGTTTTTCTGCGAGGATTTTTACATGCTCAATGCTAGCGATAAGACCAATCTTGATCACCTTAGCCGGCATATCGGTCGCTAACGCATCAAGTTGTGCGATAAACATTTTATCGGACACACTTTCTACTAAACTCACCGATGTTGAGTTCTGTGCAGTCACCGCACTGATCACACTACAACCATCAGCCCCTAAGGCTTTAATGGTATGCAGGTCAGCCTGAATACCCGCGCCAGCACTTGAATCGGAACTCGCAATTGTCCAAACAATATTGCTCATTTATTACCTATGTAATTCATTCATGTAAGAAGAGAGATACAAAATATCATTGAGTAGCTCAGGTTTAAGTCATTTAGGTTAAGTTCAAGGCGAAAGCGCGGAGCTTGGTTTACCAAGTGAACACTTTCAACGCAGGAATTAGCCTAAATGACGACAGCCTGAGCTGCTGTTAACTAAGCTTTGTCTAATACTGGGGGCTGATAGATCTCGGCTCCAGTATCATTAAACTCTTTAGCTTTAGCCGCCATGCCTTCTTCTGCACTCATAGTGATCGTTTCATCTAAGATCTTAATACTGATCTCACCTGAGTCTAATTTAGCCGTGAAATCACGTACGTCTTGGGTAATTTTCATCGAACAGAATTTAGGACCACACATTGAACAGAAATGCGCAACTTTACCTGATTCTTGCGGTAATGTTTCATCGTGGTATTCACGTGCTGTTACTGGGTCTAAACCAAGGTTGAACTGGTCTTCCCAACGGAATTCGAAACGCGATTTTGATAATGCGTTATCACGGATTTGCGCGCCCGGATGACCTTTTGCTAAATCGGCAGCATGTGCAGCTAATTTATAAGTGATCAAACCAACTTTTACATCGTCTTTATTTGGTAAACCTAAATGCTCTTTTGGTGTTACATAACAAAGCATTGCACAACCGTACCAACCGATTTGGGCGGCACCGATACCAGAAGTAATATGGTCGTAGCCTGGTGCGATATCTGTTGTTAGTGGGCCTAAGGTGTAGAACGGGGCTTCAAAACATTCAGTTAACTGCTTGTCCATGTTTTCTTTGATCATCTGCATTGGTACGTGACCAGGGCCTTCAATGATCACTTGCACGTCGTATTCCCATGCAACTTTGGTTAATTCACCTAATACTTCTAATTCAGAGAATTGCGCTTCATCATTAGCATCGGCTACTGAACCAGGACGTAGACCGTCACCTAGTGATAACGCCACATCGTACTGTTGACAAATTTCACAGATTTCACGGAAGTACTCATAAGCAAAGTTTTCTTTATGGTAAGTCAGACACCATTTCGCCATGATTGAACCACCACGTGAAACAATACCCGTTACACGTTTTGCCGTCATTGGTACAAAACGTAACAATACACCTGCGTGAATGGTAAAGTAATCCACACCTTGCTCTGCTTGTTCGATTAACGTATCACGGAATACTTCCCATGTGAGGTCTTCAACAACACCATTTACTTTTTCTAATGCTTGGTAAATTGGTACCGTACCAATTGGCACTGGTGAATTACGCATGATCCATTCACGAGTTTCGTGAATATTACGGCCCGTTGAAAGATCCATTACCGTGTCACCGCCCCATAGCGTTGACCAAACTAGCTTTTCAACTTCTTCTTCGATTGAAGATGAAACCGATGAGTTACCGATATTAGAGTTAACTTTAACTAAAAAGTTACGACCAATGATCATTGGCTCTAATTCAGGATGGTTAATGTTTGATGGAATGATTGCACGACCTCGAGCAACCTCAGAACGTACAAATTCAGGCGTAATCGATTCCTGCAAATTTGCACCGTAGCTTTGACCCGCATGCTGAAAATGTAATGCTTCACACTTGATACGATCACGGCCTTGGTTTTCACGAATCGCAATGTATTCCATTTCCGGCGTAATAATGCCTTGGCGAGCGTAATGTAGTTGCGTTACACATTTACCTTTTTTAGCACGTAGTGGCTTAGGTAAATTTTCAAAACGTAACTCATCTAAAGAATCATCCGCTAAACGCTCTTGAGCGAAGTCAGAAGTAACCCCTTCTAGCTCTTCAACATCATCACGACCAGCAATCCAAGCTTCACGCAAACGTGGTAAACCAGCGTGTACGTCTATTTTTGTATTTGGATCTGTGTATGGACCAGAGGTATCGTAAACTGGAATTGGCTCGTTCTTTTCAAAAACCGGATTCTCTTCACTGCCACCAACAAAGGTATCTGTTTGGTGAATTTGACGCATTGCTACTTTGATTGGGTGGATTTCACCATCCAAAAAGATTTTTTCAGAATTTGGGTATGACTCATTGTTCAAATTTTGAATGTAATCCTGCGCTGCTTGGCGAGATTCACGGCGTGACAAACCTTTACGATCGGTTGTTTTTAATGTTGAATTGATTTCTTTAGACATAGCAATCTTTACCTTAATAGTTTTATACCCTCCGCACATCACAATATGCACATTGTGTTCGGGGTATTAAAAGAATGCTTGTCGAATTTGTGTGGGAAGTTGAAAACATCCAAGACAAGATATTTTCTACTTGTTCCCTTCGTAGGTATTAACCCAATCAGGTTCCACGGATCCCACTATTAAATAGCGGTCTCAGCCCAAGAGGCACTCCGACAAGATGCACACATTATAGAAGAAAAGCTACGTAAGTTAAAGCAATGTTAAAGTTTGAAAACGACTGCTATTAATTATTAAGGAAATCAAAAAGTAATAGCAATTTATGCAGGCAATTAAACTCTATAATCTTAAGGAGCCAGCCTTGCTTCGTATCAAAAATGCCATTGTAGATAAACTGTATTGTAATTACTGCCACCTTTACTGCGCCCAAACATCGAGCTACTTTCAAAAATGGCAGAGCGATGATGAATTGAATAACCCAACCAAACCTTATCCAGTGCTTTAGCGGTGGTCAGATCACCAAGGTTGATATCTAAACTGAAATCTAAATAGTTAAGAATTTGGCTGCCAGGGTTATCAGGATCATCATTTTTTTCAATGTAAGTCACTTCAGAAACATAGGAGAGCCCTTCTGCAAAACCAAAGCGCCAGCGCACCGGCCAAGTAAAAGTGTAATAGGCTTTAACAGCAACAAAATACTCAGCAATAGGGTCCTGCACTTCTGAGTTAAAATGATAAGCAAAACCAGGGGTAATATAAAATTCAATCGGTAAACCAAAAATAGACTCTGTTAATGGCACACCATATACAAGCGAAGTTAGGCGGTTATTGTATTCATCCCTCTCTGTGTCACCATGAATAATGCCACTAATATTTGAAGGTGTTGCCCAGCCATAAGCAACACGAAGGTAGTGATTTTCAGGTAAGGTTAGATACTCTTGTTGTTTTTTATTATTAAAGAACCCAAATCCTAAATAGTATTCAGTTTCAAAGCGCGAGTCAGTAATATCACTTTGATAAGTATGCTTACCTAACATATTCACATTCACTTCACCGAGCAGATAAAGGTTACTAAATACATGGTAGCGAACCTCTGTGCCCACTTTCACATCGAGATCACTGCCAATATCATCAACATTAAAACCGTAATAGAGGTCATTAAACTCACGACTTTTATAGCGAAAGGTACTATGAAGATCAATATCAAAATCGTTGTAATCAACTTGATAACGTAAATTAATATTACTGTAGCTATTGCCATCAACATCAGAGAGTAGCTCTAACTGCAAGGGAAAATTAGGCTTGAAAAGGTATTCAAATTGCAGACCCATATCTATATTAGTGCCGTGAAACTCGCGCTGATACTGTTTAGGTATATCAAAATAACGGTAGCGCCCTAACACACTGAAGCTATAGTCCTGTCGTTCAAAAAAACGTAAACCACCGTATTCCCCCCGTAGGAAAAGGTAGTCTCCTTCAAAATACATTTTCGGCACAAAATCACTCACCGTATCCTCTTCTGCTGCAACATACGGAATAGAGGCAGTACGAGCACCGATTGCAATACCCCACTCAGGAACAGGTTCAGACCAGGTTTCATTTACCTCTTGTAATTGCTCAGTATTAGCAAACAGAAATGAGGGAATTAAAAATAATAACAGGGGTATCAATTTCATAGAACGTCCTTTAAACAATTAGCATAATTATACTTAACAGGACTAGAAAAACAGTAAAACTGTGGCTTAATTCCATTTTGTTATAAAAAAGCCCGTTTAATTCTTTTATTGTTAGAAATGTGAAGAGTAAACTCGCCCAATCTTTTGTAATAGTGGAAATTACTTCATGGCACTTAACAGTTTGTCGGCATTAACGTCGCCTTTATCAGAGTTGCAACTGTCGCAACTACAGCAAGCAACAGCAGGGCTCGACCCTGTTCAAACCGCTTGGGTTAGCGGTTACTTAGCAGGCGTAAGCCAAGGACCAGTAACAGCACAAGCCGTTGCTAGCTCGGGCCAAAGCTTAACTATCTTATACGGTACACAAACCGGTAACTGTAAAGGTGTTGCTGAGCAGCTTGCCACTGCAGCTGATGCCAAAGGCATTGCCAACCGTGTTGTTTCTATGGCTGATTACAAAGTTAAAAGCATTAAAGATGAAAGCCACTTAATTATTGTTGCTAGTACTAATGGTGAGGGTGAAGCACCCGATGATGCTATTGACCTACATGAATTCTTAGCAACTAAAAAAGCGCCTAAATTAGACTCTCTTAAATTTGCAGTATTAGGCTTAGGTGATTCAAGTTATGAGTTTTTCTGTCAAACAGGTAAAGACTTCGAACAACGCATTAGTGCACTAGGCGCTGAAATTGCCTTTGAACGTTTAGATGCTGATGTTGATTACGACCAAGTTACTGGCCCTTGGATTGAAAGCGCGTTAGTTGAAATTGAAAAAACATTAGAAAAAGGTGGCGTTGCGGCTGCACCAGTTGCTTCTGCAACAGCGAGCGTTTCTGCCAACCGATTCGACAAGCATAACCCATTCTCAGCAAACCTATTAGTTAGCCAAAAAATCACTGGCGAGCAATCAGCAAAAGATGTGCGCCATATCGAAATCGATTTAGAAGGCTCAGACCTAACTTACACAGCCGGAGATGCACTCGGTGTGTGGTTTAAAAATGATGCTGCGCTAGTTGATCAAATTATCAACAAACTAAACCTTGATGCTACGACAGAAGTTAGCGTTGACGATAAAACGGTTTCATTAGCAGATGCGTTAATTGAATCTTATGAATTAACAGGCACACACCCTGCATTTGTTGAAGGTTACGCAACATTAACCAATAATGCAGAGTTGATTGCGCTAGCGACAGACAAAAACGCACTGCGTGACTTTGCTAACAACAATCAAATCGTTGATGTCATTAGTGAAGCGGGCAACGATGCAGTAACAGCAGAAAATTTCCTAGCGCTATTACGCCGTATTAGTCCACGTTTATACTCTATTGCTTCTAGCCAAACAGAAGTTGAAGAAGAGGTTCATTTAACCATCGGCTCTGTTTTGTTTGAAAATGAACAAGGCGAAAAACGCTCTGGTGGCGCATCTGGTTTCTTAAACCACCGTCTTGAAGAAGGTGGTGAGGTTAAGGTATTTATCGAAGATAACCATAACTTCCGTTTACCAGCGAACCCAGACACACCAGTCATCATGGCGGGCCCAGGTACAGGTATTGCACCTTTCCGTTCATTCATGCAAGAGCGTGAAGCAACTGATGCAACGGGTAAAAACTGGTTACTGTTTGGCGACCAAACATTTAACGAAGATTTCCTATATCAAGTTGAATGGCAGACACACCTTAAATCAGGTCTGTTAACTAAATTAGACCTTGCTTTCTCACGTGATCAAGCACAAAAAATCTATGTACAAGATCGTCTAAAAGAGAATGCACAGGAAGTTTACCAATGGTTACAGGACGGTGCTCACTTCTATGTATGTGGTGATGCAAACCGTATGGCCAAAGATGTACACACAGCACTAATCGAAATTATCAGCGAGCAAGGCAATAAGAGCCTTGATGATGCTGAGCAAGAATTAAATGAATTACGTAAAGCAAAACGTTACCAAAGGGATGTTTACTAATGAGCCAGAAATTACACGATAACGAACGCATTAAAATTGAAAGTAATTTTCTTCGCGGTAAATTAGTTGAAGGTATTAACGATAATACAACAGGATCGTTCCCTTCAGATGAAGTTCAACTGGTTAAATTCCACGGTTTATACCAACAGGATGACCGTGACCGCCGTGCAGAGCGTAAAAAACAGAAATTAGAGCCTCTATACTCTTTCCTTTTACGTGCGCGTTTACCGGGTGGTGTATTAACACCACAACAATGGTTAGAGGTTGACCGTGTTGCTAGTGAACTAACGGATGCAGGTAGTATTCGTATTACTACACGCCAAACGTTCCAATACCACGGTATTTTTAAGCGTAACCTTAAGTCGGTTTTCCAAGAGCTTAAGTTTAAAGCTAACATTGATGCGATTTTCACAGCGGGTGATGTAAACCGTAATACTATTTGTACATCAAACCCAGAGCAGTCTGTATTGCATACTGAGATTTATAATCTTTCTAAAGCAATCAGTGAGCATTTTTTACCCAAAAGTAATGCCTATGCAGAAATTTGGTTAGACGGTGAAAAAGTATTAGATACACAAGAAAATGAGCCAATTTACCAAAACATTTTCTTACCGCGTAAATTCAAAATCGCAGTAGCATTACCACCGTATAACGATGTTGATATCCACGCCAATGACTTGAACTTTATTGCCATTATCGATGGCGAAGGTGACGCTGCAAAAATTACTGGTTACAACGTAGTAGTTGGCGCAGGCCTTGGTATGACACACGGTGATAAAACAACGTTCCCACGCTTAGGGGATGACTTTGGTTTTATTGCTGTAGATAAAGTAATGCAAGTGGCAGAAGCGGTAGTTACAACTCAACGTGACCTTGGTGGTCGTGTGAGCCGTTCTCATGCTCGTACTAAATACACACTTGAGACACACGGCATTGAAACCTTTAAACAAGAAGTTGAAAAACGCGCTGGTGTTACTTTTGCAGCACCGGGTGAATATGAATTCACTGAACGTGGTGATCGTATTGGTTGGGTTAAAGGTATCGATAACAAGTGGCACCTAACGGTTTTCATTGAAAATGGTCGTATCTTAGACTTTGATGGCAAGCCATTAAAATCAGGCTTAAACAAGATTGCTAAAGTACACACAGGTACTTTCCGCATGACCGCTAACCAAAACTTAGTGATTGCAGAGATCGAAGAGTCACAAAAAGAGACTATCGAGAAAATGGCACGTGAGTGTGGTTTGATTGATGATGGCACGACTGACCAACGTAAATACTCTATGGCTTGTGTTGCATTACCAACATGTCCATTAGCAATGGCTGAAGCAGAACGTTACCTACCAGGTTTAACCGATGATGTTGAAGGTCTATTAGAAAAACACGGTATTGCCAAAGATAAAATTATCTTACGTATTACTGGTTGTCCAAATGGTTGTGGGCGTTCAATGCTGGCCGAAATTGGCCTTATCGGTAAAGCACCGGGTCGTTACAACCTGTACTTAGGTGGTAATACCAACGGAACACGTTTACCTAAGATGTACCAAGAGAACATCGATGAAGCAACGATTGTTGCAACCCTAGATGACCTAATTGGTCGCTGGGCAACAGAACGTAATCAAGATGAATGTTTTGGTGACTTTACAATTCGTGCAGGCATCGTTTCTGAAGTCGTTATCGCAGCTAAGGACTTCCATGACTAAGACTTCTGTTTCCGAGAAACTCGATCTACAGCACCTATTAAGCTTAGATAAAGCACAGCGTACAGAAGCATTAGCTGAAGTGAATGCTTTACTTGAGACTAAAACAGCTAAAGAACGTGTTGAATGGGCTGTTGAGAATCTTGAAAGTGAACTGGTATTATCATCAAGCTTTGGTATTCAAGCAGCAGTATGCTTGCATTTAGTAACTTCGGTTAAAGCAGACACACCTATTATCTTGACAGATACTGGTTACCTGTTTCCTGAAACTTACCAATTTATTGATAAGTTAACCGAGCAACTAAACTTGAACCTGAAGATTTACAGCGCAGAGCAAGGTAGTGCTTGGCAAGAAGCGCGCCATGGTAAACTTTGGGAACAAGGTGTTGAAGGAATAACACAATATAACCTCATTAATAAAGTTGAACCGATGAAACGTGCATTAAAAGAACTTAATGCTAAAACGTGGTTCTCAGGGTTACGTCGTGATCAATCTTCAACACGTGGTGCATTACCGGTGTTAAGTATTCAAAATGGCTGTTTTAAGTTTTTACCCATTATTGACTGGACTAACAAAGATGTATTTTACTACCTGAAAGAGAATGGCCTTGAGTATCACCCGCTATGGGATCAAGGTTATGTTTCTGTTGGTGACGTACAAACATCGCGTCCCCTTGAAGTGGGCATGAGCGAAGAAGATACACGCTTCTTTGGTCTAAAACGTGAATGTGGTTTACATGAAGATGAGACTGAAAATCAAGGTAGTGGTATTTAACGACCACACTGCCTCTTAACAGTCAAAAAGCCTTCGCTCTGCGAGGGCTTTTTTTTAACTAAATTTTCAAGAATTTTGATTATTAGCCGATACTTATAGCAAGTATATAAAACATGCGATCTTGTATTGCGTTTGTTTTAACCAGCAAGACCAATCGAAGATTAATTCGCTTGGTCTTATTACATCGCACTTTAAAAGGTAATCACCATGATTTATAGAACAATGTTATTAGTGTTGCTTACTTTTAGCTACAGTACATACTCGTTCGCTAATAGCTACTCTAGTTATGAAGTGATTCAACTGTATACACAGGATGAGTTAAATGCACTCATCAATAAAAATCAACACCTACAACGCGTGAGAAAGGATGAATGCCAATTGGTTGAAGATATCCGAGCACATGCCCAAAAAATCAAAGAGCCATCTTATGTTTTTTTATGGGGGGATATGCTCGCATGGGGGGTCTGTATTGAGCGTAACGCACCACTAGGTATTCATTATATTAAACAAGCCGCTAAACAAGGCTTATTGCCAGCGATTGAGCAGCTTGGCCGTTATTATGAAAAAGGTATTTTAGTACGTCAAAATCGAGATCGCGCCATTGTTTATTATCGAGAAGCTGCGTTACAGGGATTTTTAAATGCACAAATTAATTATGTGCGTATGTTAAATGAGGGCTACGGTAGTCCTGTCGATTATGAGGATGCTTATAGTGCACTCTATAATAGTGTTATTGGCGACGAAAAAAAGCAACAAGAAGTACAAGAAATGCTAAACAAGCTAGCCTCTAAAATGCCCGAGTATGTAGTTAAACGAGCAAGTATTGAAGCTATTTAACTAAAATAGTCCTGAGTTAGCTGTGGTAGTATTGCCAATAGGTAAGTCATGGCAGGCCCCCTATTAATTTCAGGACGATAATAGGCCACCATCGATATTTTAATTTCATTGAGCATGAAATCAGGAATAATTTGTTTGATATCGCCCCTCGCTAGATGCTCTATCACATCATTATGGGGCAAAATCGCCCAGCCAAATTGTGTTAATAAACGGCAAGCCTCATCACTTCCATTAACAACGATATAATTATTAGCAAAACGAGGGTAACCATTTATACGCTCTTCAAGCATCGTTTTAGGGATTATCTGCGCGCTATTACGAAACTCTACTTTGTTAACACTTTTAAGTGCCTGAAGTGATGAGTTCGTCCCCGTATAAACACCGAAGTTATTCCAGCCCAAAAAATAGGTTTCGATGCCGGGGTCAATTCGCGCCTCTTTTTCGCTCGTCAAAAACGCGATATTGCTCACACTTTTAACCACAAGATCTATCGCTGATTGCCAGTCACTTTTTAACCAAGAGATCTGAATATAAGGAAATTTTTGATGTAATTTAGCGGTCATATCAACCATAAATGCATGCGGTAATGCTGCATCATAATGAATGGTTATGTTGGATTCTTCACCTTCATGTAGGGACTGTGTTAATCCCGAAAAACTCATTAATTGCGTTTGTAACAATCGCGCATGAGGGTAGAGTTTATCAGCGTTTACGGTTGCTTTTACCTTTCTCCCTGCAATCTCAAAAAGCGGTAAATCAAGCTTTTCTTCAAGGGTAATAACTAGCTCTCTTACCGTTGTTCTTCCCTTGCCTAATTTCTTTGCTGCAACGCTATATCCTTGGCATTCATAAACAGATAGAAAAGCATTTATTTGATCTATTGATACCATTTAAAACCACTCCTTGTTCGGGTTTCCACTACATAAAAGACTTGATCGATTATTTAATTGTACTCTATAGTGCTTATCAAATAAATCGACGCAGATGTGTCGATGGATGCTTGATTAATATTCTTTGTAGCAGACCAGTAAATGGCAAATAACAAAGAAACTTCATGGAATTGAAACATCAATTAACAGCACCTCGCTAACATGGAGTAAGTGAAATTTAAACTGGATTTCAAACTTTATTAATACTAAGGCAACTATTATGAAAAAATTATCTTTAGCAGTAGCATGTTCATCTCTTATCCTTTCTCCTCTTGCACTTGCAAATACAGACACTGAAGTGCCACAAGAGCCAGCTGGCACAACTTACGTAACGGGTAACGTACAGCTTCACGACCGTGCAGACTTTAATGGTTCAGACGTAACGTCTACAATCGAAGCAGGCCATACCTTTACTACTGGTACAACAATCTTAATGGAGATTGATGGCATTCAGCTTGGTAGCACTGATTATGCAGAAGTTAAACCAACGAACCCAACTGGTGATTCAAGCGCTTCAGCTTACACTACGTTAGGTGTGGAACAATCTTTTAGCATCAATGAAAACCTATGGGTTGCAGCGGGTTACCATCATTTATTACACGGTGGTGAAGCAGTTCAATACCGTCCATTAGTGAAAATTGGTTACAACTTCGATAACGGTATCTCTATCTCTAACCGTACTCGTATGCAAATTCAAGCAAATGATGCTATCAATGATGATGGTGATGATGCAACAAATGACCAAGTACGTTTTGACAACAATATTGCATACCAATTCCAAGATATGCCTGTAAATGTTAAATACAACAATGTTTATTACGTAAATGATGGCATTGATAATGATAACTCTATGGAACATGAGTTCCGTGCTACTTGGACACGTAGTGGTGTTCAACCATACCTTGAGTACCGTAACCAAGAGTCTTCAGCAAAAACTAACCCTGGCCACAACAACAACGTATTAGTAGTAGGTGCTTCTTACGCATTCTAATTAATGGCTTATAGCCTTTAATAAAAACCCTTTAAGCCTAAGCACCCACTTAGGCTTTTTTGTTTCTATTGTTTAACCTCTCAATATCGGAAAGGTCATACAGTGAGGCCCTCCGCCCGCTTTTAATATTTCACAACAATCTAATTCCAATACCGTAAAACCTCTCTCTGCTAACTGTTTATTGACCTCTTTATTATTTTTTAACGAGATGACACGTTTACCACCTAACGCTTGCAGATTACAAAAATGTAAAAACACCTCATGCTCAGCAATTTTTATTAGGTCATAACCTTGCTCAATAAGATAGTTTTGGAAATGTTCCGGCAAGCCATACCAATAGGTTACCGCCACTTTGTCAGCCACGATGTTAAATATCATATCAAGATGCAGGTACTTCTCTTTGGCTTCAACAGCGATCACCTCATAACCCAACGGTTGTAGCTGCTTGCGGATGTTATCTATGCCCAACAAGTTGGAACGTTGTAGGTTACCTATCGCTAACGTCGACTCGTCTAACATCCAGAAGTCTCCACCTTCAACCACCCCATCAGTACAACTAGCAATAATAGGAATCCCCATCTTTTCAAGCTTCTGTTTATATAACGCTGTTTCAGTTTGGCGAATAGGCTCTTTAAAACGCCCAATAACAGCGCCCTCTTTTAACATAAATGCAAAATCTCGTGAAAAAAGCTGGCTTGATAATCCTTCACTTGCAGTGATGAGTGATACTTTTACTCCGTGATGCTTATAGATAGCAACTAGTTGTTTGTGCTCTTCTAGACACTTACTTATATCTATCACCTCTCCCTTCTCTAACCAATCTTTAGCAATTTTATTAATGGGAGAAAGTGATAGATGATCCGGGGGACACAATAGCACCTGTTTTAACTTTCCTGTTGCAGAACAAACATATTGCTTACTCATTAAATTTCTCTCTTGGGCTCAAGTGCACACCTGCCACCATGCAACGAACAGAGCCGCCGGCAAGTTCAATAGTGGGAATAGCAACCGTTAATATTTTTGAAAAGGTTTCAATTTGTATCAGTTGTTGCTTTGATAAAGCGCCTTTAGCGCGTTCCGACATTAGCAAGTAACTCTCCCCCCCACCTGTTAGCTCTATCGCATTGGCAGCAAAATTTTCAACCTGAGGCATGCTTAGCTCAATAATAGTTAATCCACTCTCCGTTAGGCGATTTAAGACCTCATTACGCCTTACCTTACCTTTGATCATTGCAGAGCAGATCAACACTAACTTAGAGCAGATACACATCATTACATTAGTATGGTAAATAGCATCGCCATTGCTATCACTGCTATCAAAGGCCATCGGTTCATACATAAATAGTGTGCAAAAACGCTCTAAGATGATCTCACTCGCACGGTGGGATTTTGCGCTATAAGCAACCCGATTAACGTTATCGAGTACCATTGCCCCCGTGCCCTCCAAAAACAGGTTATCCCACTCTAAACCTGAAAAATCCACTACATCCTGCACTCGATATTTCTGTTTTAACAGATCGATAATATCACTTCTTTTTTCACGACGACGACTTGGCGAATACATTGGGTATAACGCAATATGCCCACCACTATGAGTAGAGAACCAATTATTAGGAAACACTGAATCAGGGGTATTTTTATCACCAAAATCATCAAATAAGTGCACCTTAATAAAATGCTTTTCTAACAATTCAACTAGCGCATCAACTTCTAAGCGAGCTTTTAGCGCAACCTCTTTTTTAGAAACCTCACTCTTTTTCTGAAAATGGTTATCAGCAGCCGTTTCAGGGTTGGCAAAGAAGGTCCAAGGCCTGATTATCACCACCGAACTTGGTGCTTGGATTAATGCCATAACACTCTCTCCTACAATGACTCCTCTTTAATACTAGCTGATAAGCAAATATTGGCTGATAATTAACATTTATTGTGGGAGGTGGATATGTTGATATTACAACTCAATGATATTAAAAAGTTGTTTAATAAAGTGGGTTATAAAAACTTCTTTTTACAGCTTATTGACACCCTAGAGTCTGATTATAAAAATTGGGCTGAGTTTGATAAAAAACCACGTTTAGCCAACCACTTTGAGTTTGGTGTGATTGAGTTAATGCCTATCTCAAATGTGCATTATTACGCCTTTAAATATGTAAATGGCCACCCTAAAAATCCTTTGAAAAAAAAATTAACGGTGATGGCAACAGGGCAACTTTCATTATGTGCTACGGGTGAACCACTACTCTACTCAGAGATGACCCTTTTAACAGCTTTACGCACAGCTGCTACTTCAGCGATGGTAGCAAAACATTTAGCAGACAAAGATGCTTCTGTTTTAGCATTGATTGGTACAGGTGCGCAGAGTGAATTCCAATACCTGGCGTACTCGTTTATCTTTAACCTTAAAGAGGTTCGCTACTATGATATCGATGCAGATGCGATGCAAAAATTTGCAACTAATATGGCTAAATTTGATACCAAAATAACTGCCTGTATCGATGCAAATGACGCGATAAAAGGCGCAGATCTTATTACTACCTGCACAGCTGATAAATGTCAGCAAACCGTCTTAACTAAAGATATGTTAGATAAACCTGTATTTATTAATGCGCTTGGTGGCGACTGCCCCGGTAAAACAGAGTTAGATAAAGCACTCTTAGAAAGCGCAACCATTGTCGTTGAGTATTTACCACAAACAAAGATAGAGGGAGAGATACAACAGCTAGATAAAAACTTTAATTGCCCAGAGCTGCATGAAATTGTAAAAAGAGAAGTGCTGTTGAATGTCAAAAAAAATGGCACAATAGTTTACGATTCTGTTGGTTTTGCACTAGAGGATTATGCTATTTTGAGGTTAGTTTATCGATTAGCCGTACAATACCAACTTGGTGAAAACATTGATATCATCCCCAATTTACCCGATGTGAAAGATCTTTTTTCGTTACTTAAATAAGGAAATATAATGTTACGTTGTGCCTTAATTGTACTTTTTTTAAACCTCTTTTGTAGCCCAGCTTACAGTGTAGAAAATAGCATCACAGCCGGTACAACACTAAAAGCACGTATGGCTGAGCCGATTGATAGCCGAGTACGTAAAGGTGGATATCGTTTCAAAGTAACAATTGAGGGCGATATAAAAGTTGGCCAGAAAACAGTCATCAAGTCAGGTTCAAAAGCACAAGCGATCATCAATAAAATTCAAAAGTCAGGCAGAGCACGGCAAGCTCCTGAAATTGTGGTGACATTAACAGCCGTGAATGTGAATAACCGACAAACTGCCATTGAAACATTTCCAATAGCAGGCAAAGGTACAACTAGTGAGCGTAAAAAAGTCGGTGAAGTTGATGAAAATGAAAACCTTGTTATAGATAAACAAGGTGAAAAGATAACCACCAGCATTCCATTAATCACCAAAGGTTATGACATTATACTTAGCGAAGGCACTGTGCTTTATTTCATATTAAAAGAGCCTATCGCGCTTTAAGTAGTGCAAAATAAAATCGCAGAACTGCTCTGTTTTATTTAGATCAAGTTGAGGTAGGTGACAGTCAGCTTTAGGCTCATCACACGCAAAAGCGATAATAGATTTGTCTTTAGTAAATAGGTAAGGTTTATCTAGTTTATGTCGGTGCAATTCTATTTTGTCAAAAGGCTCATCACGATACCCTTCCACTAACACGAGATCCAATTGCTTGGTATTAAGTAAAGCAAGCTGTTCAATCAACCTTTTGTCTCGGTTTTGTTCATACTCATTAAACAAAATAGCACGCTCAGTCCCTGCTAACAGTAGCTGGCAAGCACCAGCTTTGCGTAAGCGATAGCTATCCTTTCCCGGTTTATCCATTTCAATATCATGATGGCTATGTTTCACCACGGCAATATTTAATCCCTGTTTTATTAGTAACGGGATAAGTTTTTCTAATAGCGTTGTTTTACCTGTGCCACTAAATGCTGCAAACCCTAATAATGGGATTGGGAAATTATTTAATTCAGACATCACTTATCCTTATGAAAATAATACTATGTACGTTAAGGTGTCTCATTATACTTAATATTGGAAGATGAAATTGCCCTATCTTAATGAATTTTTAATGCTAACCCTGATCCACCTTTTAGCGGTCATGAGTCCGGGTCCTGATTTTGCTGTTATTGTGCGTCAAAGCGTTAGTTTTGATAGAAAAACGGCACTCATCACGAGCTTAGGCATTGGTGCTGGCATTGCAGTTCATATGGCGTATACCCTACTCGGATTGGGTTTTATTATCACTCAATCAGAAATTGGATTCTTAATCGCACAGATAGTGGGAATCTGCTATCTCTCTTTTCTCGCTTTTAAACTATTAACAAGCCAACCTCAAACAGCTTCAAGTAGTGAAATACCATTAGATAGTGATCCCCGCCATCACCAAAAGGCATTCTTATTAGGCGTGATGACTAATCTGTTAAACCCTAAAGCAACACTGTTCTTTTTAGCGATATTTACAACGGTTGTTAGCCTTACAACACCACTTGTTGTGCAGGGTATCTATGCCGTATGGATAATATTCACCACCATTGTATGGTTCTCATTGGTATCAGTATTTTTTTCACAGAAAAAAATCCGCGCTAAATTTGTAAGTCACGGTTATATCTTTGAACGTATTATGGGGGTGGTCTTACTGCTGTTTGCAGGTAAGATAGTCTGGGAACTTTTGATGGTTTAATAATGTAAAGCTTCACCTCTAAAGTGAAGCTTTACTGAAATGAAAGCTTACGCAACACCATGTCCTTTTGAAGCGGTCCAAATCCGATACCACTGCTCAGTATTCATCTGTAAATCAAGTGCTCCAATTGTTTCTTTCACTCGCGCAATTTTACCAGAGCCAATAAGTGCCACTGGATTAGCAGGGTGCTTTAATACCCATGCAAACACAACTTGTTCAATTGAGCTTGCACCAAGCTCGGCTTGTAACTCGAGTAAAGTACCATTCAAGCGCCTTGCTTGATCACTTTCAGAAGAGAATAACTCGCCCCCCGCTAAACATGACCACGCCATTGGGCGCACTCTCAAACGTTGCAATTGATCCGTTGTGCCATCCTCTAACACATCAAAATTAATCGGATTAATTTCAACTTGGTTGGTGATTAATGGGACATCTAAACGAGACTGTAGAAGTTCAAATTGTGAAGCGCTGAAATTAGAAACACCAAAGTGTTTTACCTTACCAGCAGCTTTTAATTCAGTAAAAGTCTCTGCAACGACATCTACATCCATTAAAAAATCAGGACGGTGCACAAGCAACGCATCTAACTGTTCAACACCTAAGCGTTTTAAAGAATTATCCGTTGACGATAAAATAAGTGACTTACTACTATCATAATGAGAAACACGTTTCTCGCCCATTGCAGGAGCAATACCATTAATGCCAAATTTTGAAACTATCTGAATTTGTTCGCGCATCGTGGGATCAAGTGCTAGTGCTTCACCCAACAAAGCCTCACTATCACCATAAATAGCGGCATTATCTAGCGTAGAAATACCCAGTTCAACATGCTGTTTAAGAAATGTTAGCCGCTGTTGCGCTGTTTTGTTCCAAGCACCTAAACGCCAGTAACCTTGTACTAATTGCGAAAATTTAGGACCTTGTGGTGACATTAATACTTTTGGCACGTTACTCATAAATACTCCTAGGAAAACATAAATGATTTAATCTACAAGATGTTATAGCACTAAAAAGTCCTTATCGCATCAAGCTATACTTTTCGATACATACAAAAAAACCACCCGAAGGTGGCTTTCTGTCTGCAGTACTTATAAAGACGTAAGTATTAGAGGCCTTTAATTAAGAACTGAACTGTTGCTGTCATCTCATCATCGCTACAGTCACCACAAGTACCTTTTGCTGGCATTGCGTTGAAACCTTCGATTGCATGTTTGATTAATGTAGCCTCACCCTGTGCAATACGTGCAGCCCATTGGTCTGCTTTGCCTTTAATCGGCGCACCTGCGGCACCTGTTCCATGACAAGCAACACAGTAAGTATTATAAACTTTCTCACCAGAGCGCGGGCCAGCTGGCTCGCTTGATTCACTTGCAGTACTTGCTGTTGCAATTTCACCATCTAAATAAACATCACCTACTGGCGCGATGCGCGCAGCAATACTTTCGTCATTTGATGCAAAAGCAGTTGCAGACAATAAACTTGCGGTTAAACCAATAAGTAGGGTGATACGTTTGATAAGATGCACAGTTAACTCCGTTTATAAAAAGTAATATGTTAAATTTTTGTTGATTATACCCATGCAACTTGTAACTACCAATATTTTTGTAGGGTTATTGCTTCCAGTTCACTATTTTTTTCTCTTTACCCGTTAATAAGCGACGAATATTGCTGATATGCCGTAATACAATCAAAATAGATAACATAATAACGGGAGTCGTGTATTCAGGTTTTATCTGCTCTACAAAAAAGGGAGCGGCTACTGCGGTTATAATGGCAGCCAATGAAGCATAACCACTCACTGCAACAGTGAATAACCAAGTAACGATTAATAGCCCTGTCATATCCATACCTAAAGGTAACAATGTGCCTAACCCCGTTGCCACCGCTTTACCGCCTTGGAACTGAAAAAAGGGAGGGTAAATATGGCCTAAACAAGTCGCGATACCGATTAGTCCAATTTCAACAGGGGAGTACCCTAAAAAATAGGCTAAATAAACAGGTAAGGTACCCTTTAACAGATCAAAGATAAGTACTGCGCTGGCTGCCTGCGCATGGTGGAAGCGTAGAATATTCGTCGTACCAGGGTTTTTAGATCCCCGCGTGCGAGGGTCTGGCCACCCCTTTAATTTACAAAGTAGAATTGCACCATTAAGCCCACCAAACAGGTAAGCAAAAATCATAAATAAAAGAGTAGTAAGGTAAATCATTTGTACTTATTTCCTCTTAATCAGGTAAAATAATGCGCTTTTATAATACGCGCTATTGAGTAGGGTTTAAAGATGGATATTGTTTTTATTAAACAGTTAGAAGTTATTAGCACCATTGGTGTTTATGAATGGGAAAAGTCTCTGCAGCAAAAACTCTACTTTGATTTAGAGATGGCCTTTGATAACCGCCCCGCCGCACTTAATGATGATATCAACCTTGCACTTAATTACTTTAGCGTTTCCGAAGTTGTTAACCAGTTTGCACAAAAACATCAGTTTGAATTAATTGAAACAATGGCAGAGCGCGTAGCTGCGTTAATTATGGATCAGTTCTCGGTGCCATGGATAAAACTAACTTTACATAAACCAGGCGCACTGCCTAAAGCGGCTAGTCTAGGTGTACAGATTGAGCGCGGTACTCGCTAATGGCATTGGTGTTTGTCGGCATTGGTTCGAGTATTAATAGGCAAGAAAATATTCGTTTGGGCATTCAAGCATTACAAACGACATTTGGGCAGCTAACTATCTCTGCTGTTTATGAAAGTGAAGCAGTTGGTTTTAAAGGAAAAAATTTTTATAACCTTGTAGTTTCATTTAATAGTTCGCTTTCCCCGGAGCAACTAATTAGCAAGTTCAAACAACTTGAGATCCAACAAGGGCGTCCAGAAAAGGCAATTAAATTTGCTCCTCGCACATTGGATCTAGACCTATTATTACACGATGAATTAATCCTTCCAGATATTGACCTTCCGCGAGCAGAGATTCTTAGTAATGCGTTTGTATTACAACCGTTGTCGGAAATCGCACCGGATCTGAAACACCCTATAACCAATGAAACTTACCAATCGCTATGGGCTAAGTTTCCCAAATCACAACAAAAACTGTGGCAAATTGATGCCATCATTAACTAGAGAGTCTTTATGTCTACACTTGAAATTGTCGTACTCGCCTTAATCCAGGGCTTAACTGAGTTTTTACCTATATCAAGCTCTGCACACCTTATTTTACCTTCGGTATTACTCGGCTGGCAGGATCAAGGTTTAGCCTTTGATTTAGTGTTAAACATCGGTACGCTTTCTGCTGTTTTAATCTACTTCCGTAAAGAAGTGTTAGACATGTCGCAAGCATGGGTAGGATCAATTAAAACTAAGCAGCAAACACAAGATAGTAAATTGGCTTGGTGGATCATCTGGTCAACTATTCCAGCCGCTGCTATCGGTTTTTTAGGTAAAGACTTAATAGAAACTTATCTACGTAGCGGTCAGGTTATTGCAGTGACAACATTAGTCTTTGGCTTGTTACTTTGGTGGGCAGACTCACAAGCTAAACAGATTAAAACAGAATACCAAACGGGTCTAAAAGGCGCACTGATTATCGGTTTTGCACAGGTATTGGCATTAATTCCAGGCACTTCACGTTCAGGCATCACTATTACTGCCGGCCTGATGTTAGGCCTGACACGTAATGCTGCTGCTCGTTTCTCTTTTTTAATGTCGATTCCAATTATCTCAATGGCATCAGGTTATGATCTATTAAAATTTATTCTATCTGACGAACATGTCGATTGGGCAGGGCTATTCTTAGGGGCGGGTGTTTCATTTGTTAGTGCAATTTTATGTATTCATGTTTTCCTTATCCTATTAAATAAAGTGGGCATGCTACCGTTTGTTATTTATCGTTTATTATTAGCTGCAGTCCTGTTTTACGTACTCTTTTAATTAGTATTAAAAAAATAGCTGACGCAAGTCCTGCGGAAGCAAACACCATACACATCACCATTATCTGGTACCTTGCGGCAATAAATGGCGAGATACCAGATAATATTTGCCCCGTCATCATACCCGGTAGGGAAACAATACCGACAGCAAACAGTGCATTCACATTGGGAATAATAGAAGCTTGAAAAGCAATTTTTCTAGCTGATAAATACTCTTGCCCACGTTCATATTCCGCATAAAAACGCTCACCACTTAAACTAATACTATTCATACAGTTAGCGAATATCATACCGGCAAGTGGAATAACTGTTTGTGCTTGATACCATGGTGTTAGCTGTAAAACGCCCTGTGTGACAATAAAAAGTGTAAAACCACCCGCAATCGAGGTCGCGATAATAGCGGCTTTTAGCAAAATAAGGCGTGAGGCTTGAATATTACTCAGTGCTATCCAGCTTGAGAAAAGCACCATGATTAATAACATCACCAGCACGACTGAGGCACTATCACTTTCAAATAAGTAACTTAAAAAGTACCCTACTAACAGAAGCTGTACCAACATGCGCAGTAGCGCATGTAAAGTACGTTTAATATCTAACGACCATTTAAAAAGAATAAAAATAACTAATGCAACAGGGATAAATGCAAAGGCTAAATTTTCCAGGCTAATTATTGTTAGTGGTTGTCCCATTTAATACCCGTTTTTTATATTGACTTACCGCTTCAATGCGCGCAGTTAATAACGCCTCTTTTATCAACGCACCTTTAATACCCTGCTTAATAATGTCTTGTACATCTACCGTTAACGCAGCTTGAAATGCTAACCACACATAATCAGCTGTTGGATAAGGTTTATCTTCAAAGCCTGTGCGCCCTTTCGAGTCTGCAACACAACACTGTAGCATCTGTTGAAAACGCGCTGGTTTTCGCCATGCATCACAGTTATTCATTAGTTTTAATAAGGTACTCGCCTTTAATTCAAAAGCGCTATGGATCATTGTATGGTGCTCACTCACCATCAAGGCTAAATCTCGGCACTCATTAGGGATTTTAAGGCGTTCACATAACGACTTTATGACAGCAAGTCCTAAAAAACCGTGGCCTTTGTGACTTGGCCATTTATCTTTATCGGTTAGTGCTTTGCCTAGATCATGTACTAAACACGCAAAGCGAAATACAACAGAGTCAGATAACAACGTCGCTTGCTCAAGTACCATTAATGTATGGATGCCCGTATCGACTTCTGGATGCCATTTTTTAGGTGCTGGAATACCATATAGTTTATCTATCTCAGGAAACAGAACGGCAAGTGCACCAATATCTCTTAAAACTTGAAAATAGATTTGTGGTGAGTTCGTTGTAAGTGCTTTATGGGTTTCCGCCCATACACGCTCAGGGGTCAAGTGAGAAAGCTCACCACTATCACTTAACTGTTTCATTAACATTAGCGTTTCAGGTGCTATCGAAAAGCCCAGTTTATAAAAACGAGCGGCAAAGCGCGCGACACGTAATACGCGCAGAGGATCTTCACTAAAAGCGGGCGAGACATGGCGTAGCACTTTATCTTTGATATCCTGCAAACCATTATAGGGATCAAAACGCTCACCACTTTCATCTTCAGCAATTGCATTAATGGTTAAATCACGGCGGATTAGATCATCTTCCAGGCTAACATCCACACCGCTATAACAGCTAAAGCCGCTATAACCCTTGCCCTGTTTTCGCTCCGTACGCGCAAGCGCATACTCATCGCCACTTTTAGGATGCAAGAATACTGGAAACTCTTTGCCTACTTGCTGATAACCTAAGTCCAAAAGTTGCTCTGATGTCGAACCAACAACCATATAATCACAATCTTTGATTGGAAGTTGTAATAATTTATCGCGAACTGCGCCCCCGACCAAAAATATACGCATTGTTTTCCCCTTCAGTAGCTATTTTCGTTATTATATACCTATGCTACCTCAAAATACTCTATCAGACATCTTGAAGTGCTACGACAATTAAGATACATCAAACCCTAACTATTACTTTGGCGTTATCATGTACCAAGAATTTTTCTCATTAAACAAGCAGCCCTTTTCGATAGCGCCCGCACCTGAATTCCTGTTTTTTACGGAAGCGCACAAGGAGGCACTGGCTCACCTTACCTACGGATTACTGGGGAATGGTGGTTTTGTAGTGTTAACTGGTGAAGTTGGTACAGGAAAAACCACTATCTGCCAATTTTTATTGCAAGATATGCCAGAAGATACCGATATTGCTTCCATCACTAATCCAGCCGTTTCTGAAATCGCGTTGCTTGTTGATATCTGTGATCAATTCTTAATAGACTATGACCGTGAAAATATCAGCCTAAAAGTGATGTTTGATGCACTGACATCGTGGATGTTAAAAAATCATCAGCTTGGAAGACATGCTATTGTATTAATTGATGAAGCACAGCACTTGTCATTCAACGTATTAGAACAACTACGTTTATTAACCAATATTGAGTCCGATAATCAGAAACCATTACAAATTATTTTAGTTGGTCAAACTGAGCTTCAAAAGAAACTATTAACCAAAGAGCTACGCCAATTATCACAGCGCATTACTGCACGTTATCACTTGCGCCCTTTAAACAAGCAAGAAACAAATTTCTATATTCATCACCGCCTTAATACAGCAGGCGCTAAAGGGCCAATTTTTGACCCTAAATCAGTTCCGGCTATTTTTAAAGCAAGCGCAGGTATCCCACGTTTAATTAATCAGATCTGTGACCGTTGCTTATTAAGTGCTTATACGCAATCATCAATCATCATTGATGCACCGATAGCCAAAAAAGCGATTAGTGAAGCAGAACTGCCTAAAAAAATTAATCCTTTAAAACCTTTCTTTCCACATATTGCAGCAGTAACATCCATTGTTTTTCTGTCCCTCATCATTAACTATCAAGCTCCCTCTATTGCCAATTACTTTAAAAAATCAGAAGAGGAAGCGATGCAACAAGAGTGGTTAAGAGTGATTAATAACGCCAACGACCAACAAGGCGAAAATAAGTTAGTGGCGCCTCCAGTAGTTGTAGAAGTAGAAGTAGAAGCAGAAGTAGAACCTGCAGCTGTTTTAGAAATTA